>Ga0256405_10003937_pt1 | contig 29226 bp, 30 predicted proteins | sample RumenRJG_02DNA_FD_189096 | JGI IMG/M metagenome (GOLD analysis project Ga0256405, IMG submission 189096) | Bovine rumen microbial communities from Lethbridge, Alberta, Canada - RJG_02 | ecosystem: Host-associated > Mammals > Digestive system > Stomach > Rumen | place: Canada: Alberta... | reverse complement strand
AAACAGATATCGGGAATCGTGCCGAGAGTCCAGTGGACAGCTTCACATTCGCCGCATTTTGACGTGAGCCGGCTGCTCTGTGATGTTGAGCGGTTTATCGGACCGGATGAGCCGATGGAGAAATTCGGAATGGGGTTCTGCTACAAGAGAGCATATGACGGGAGGGAAATCAAGGCGGTAACACCGGAACTTCTGGAAAAGACCAGAAAATACTATGATGAGCACCAACGCCGCATGGATGATTTTGCGATCAGGCATCCGCATCTTCTTTTCTTCGATCTCCACAGCTATTCAGACGATATTGTGCCAAAGGACTTCTTGGCACCAGACAAGGCGACTCCAGATGTCTGCATTGGAACGGATTCGCGATACACTCCTTCAGCTCTGATAGACATGTTGGAAAAGCACTTATCCAGAGAGAATATCTCCTTCGCGGAAAACTATCCGTATGCAGGCTGTTTCGTCCCCAATATTGTTTTGAAGAGCAAAGGGCACCGTGACTTCGTGGGTGTCATGATTGAAGTGAACAAGCGCTTCTATTGTGACAGGCAAGGAGATGTGATTCACGGCCGAATGCTTCAGCTCAGACAGATTCTTGAAAAAGTACTGGTTGACTGTATTGGGGTCGTATGAGGGGGAATGAAGAGCTGTGGGAAAGCGTTTTGACCTGTTCATGAAGAATCCTTGGTGGAAAAAGCTGTATGATGAGGCTCCCAGTGATGAATTACGCGAACACCTCAGGAGATCATTCGAGAATTCTGCAATTAAATATGATCGCCCAGTTCAGTTGACGAAACAAGATTATCAGTATTTATACGACCACGCCGAAGGTGGATATTACCGTACTTTCCTAAAGAGGAAAATTGCAGGCTTTGATAATCAGGATCAAAAGCCAGCAGAGAAAAAGGAGGAGCAAAACGATGAAAAAGAATGAGTATTCAATTCACGTTTACAACAATGATGAACTTGACAGCATGCTGGAAGCATTGAAAGAGGTGGGTGTCGCAATTCCAGCGGAGATTAATGCTGAAAGCAAAAAGAAAAGAATAGTTGTACGGGAGCTCTATATCGTTGATATGGAAAGCAAAACAGTTCGTGAGATTACCGATTATGACGAGTACAGAGCGTTTTTCCATACCGGTGAACGTATCAATGGCATTGAGACCTTCAAGAGAGCAGTGGCTTCAGGCTCAAAGCCACCTCGCGTCTGGAGACAGATTTACCGGCGGGACGGCACGCTTGGATATGAGGGCTTTACAGAGAATGGACGACCCCACGGCGCTGGAAAATCGTTCTATCCGGACGGCAGCACGTTTCAGGAAGGCATCTTTGGGGAAAAAGGTCTGTTGTCCGGGGTGGAATACTATGATAACGGACAGGTGAGATTTGACGGTATTCTGAAGTTTCGTTACGGTTACGGACCAAACTATCCTGTTTACGGAAGATGCTACTACAGGGATGGAAGACTGATGTACGATGGAGAATTCAAAATCAGTTTTGGTGGAAGCATGGGCTATCCGCATGTTGAAATTCCGAAAGACTATGGATCGCTTGAGCCAGACAAAAGCCTGAGATTTTGAAGAGTAGGAGATCTCCATTGGACAAATTTGATAGTGTAAAGATGGAAGCAGCAATTGAGACGTTCATGGAAAATGTTTTTTGGAGAGAAGTCTATGAAAACGCTCCATCGGACAATTGCAGGGAATATTTCAGGCAGGGTTTCTACTCCAGCATATATCCAGAGCCGAACGATGCTGACGAGCGTAGGAGGGAAGTATTTGATCGATTTGGTATCAAAGATTGGCAATATCTCAAGAAGATCTATACAGGAACGCCGTTTGTAAAGACATGCCATGACAGGATTCAAGCGTTGCTCGCAAAGGAGCAGAAAAATCTCCAGCAAACAGGCGAATCAGAAGAATCCGGGGATGGTTAAAAGTTTTAGGGCCTGTCAAATGTCACTTGACCTAATAAGTCAAGGCTTGTGATAGACTCATCATTGCGGGGGAGGTGCGTAGGAATGGAAAATGAAATCAGCATGCTTTCATTTAAACTGTTTGATCCAGTTGACGCAGGAGAACCATGGGCTTTAAGTTTTGGAGCATTTCACAAGGTCGTGGATATTCTCATTGACGGCAAAAGCCTTTTGGAGAAGGTCAGAGATATTGAAAGACCCTATATGAAAGCGGAAGGACTTCCATTTGACGTCGACGAGTTCGATTATGGACACCTGAGCCCCTATGCACTCTATTATGATCTGACTACGGCAGCCAGCGAAGAAGAGATTGATAGTTTCGCGCACGAGGAAGGGGCTGAGCTGTACTGTTGCGCGGATTGTGGAGAATCCGGATGCTGGTCAGTTGCGGTGCACATTCGCGAAGAGGAAGATTTTGTCTACTGGTATGACTTTGAGCAGAACCATCGGGACTGGGAATACGGCCTGTCCTTCAAATTTGACAGGAAGCAGTATGATCAGGCGATGGCGTACCTGAAACGGCTGATAAGCATTCAGAAAATGGAGAAGCCATACCTCCCGGAATGGCGGCGATTATTGTATGGGTCGCAGACGGCAACAGCACATGAATAATCGAAAAGGGCGCATATGATCGATAGCAAAGCTGAAAGGAGTGTCGAAATGACCTACTCGGAATTTAGGAATCAGTATTCAACGATCAGGAGTTTTGTGGATGCATTCGGAGCGCTCACTTATGAAGATGCGAATGCATTGATTGACGCAGAAAAAATATGCCCACCGGCCATCAAAGCCTGTTTGATAGATACCTGGTATGTTGCAAGGAGATTAGTCAAGCTCCGATACATCAATGTATCCTATTCGGACAGCAAAGACCTTAACATCGTTTTCAATGAATACGACAGTGAATTCAGCGGAAATGACTTTGAATACAGGTATTTGCTTGATGCAGACAACACAGCTGCGTTTATGAGTATGATTCCTCATCCATGGGAAGATCCGAATTTAAACATACAGGACTGGCTGATTGAAAACGTGGATTGTCTCGGTCGCGGCGTAGATCTGCAAGGAAAGTGGATAGAGATGGGGTTACATGGAACGAGTGTCGACCGGGAGGACTATCCCGGTGGAATACATCATATTGCGACTTTTTAATTGAGAACACAGGGTGGCGTATATTTTGCTGTCCCGATGCCTGGTTGCGAGACTGACCTGGCAGGAAGAAAGAAAAAAGCGGCATAGCTGCTGTAACGGAAAAGGAGAGAAGACATGATCGGTGCAATTATCGGAGATGTGGTAGGTTCTAGGTTTGAGTTTCATAATCATCTGAGCAAGGAGTTCGAGTTCCTTGCACCAGGCTGCGAATACACGGACGACACTGTCATGACCTGTGCGGTGGCACAGGGACTTATGGACAGCAACGAGGATTTTTCCGATCTTTCGGAGAAAACGGTGGCTGCAATGCAAAGGATTGGTCGTGAATTCCCGTACTGCGGATACGGAGCCAGGTTCATCAACTGGATGTTCACGGACAATCCGCAGCCTTACAACAGCTGCGGAAACGGTTCGGCAATGAGAATCAGTCCGGTCGGCTTCGCGGCTCGTGATGTTGAAGAAGCAAAGAGACTGGCTGCCGCGGTGACTTGTATCTCTCACAATCATCCTGAGGGAATGAAGGGCGCGGAAGCAACCGCTGTAGCGATCGTCATGGCAAGGCAGGGGAAGACGAAAGAAGAAATCCGTAAAGTCATGGAGACCTACTACGATCTCAGTATGACGGTAGACCGTTACCGGGATGAATGGCAGGGCCACGGAAAGGAAATATGCCAGGTTTCACTTCCGCAGGCGCTGGTGTGTTTCTTTGAGGGCGAAAGCTATGAGGACGTGATCCGGAACTGCATCTCCATCGGAGGTGACAGCGACACGTTGGGGGCGATCGCCGGCGGAATCGCCGAGGCGTATTACGGAGTGCCGGAAGAGTTCCGTGATGAAGTCGAATGCTATGTGAGCCCGGTCCTGATGGAAATATACACGCGGTTCCGGGAATGGCTGGAAAAGAGGAGGGATGCAGCGGATGAATGAAGGGGGATTGCCCAGAGAACTCGAAGAAGTCGTAGAGCTCTGGAAAACAAAGAAGGAGAAGTATCTCAGCGAATGGAGCAACATGGCCGGCTGGCCTGCAAAATACGTCTCGATCGTATGTGAATTTAAGGGAAAGGACTATATGATCACTCCCGAGATGATCGGCGAAGAGGGGCCTTGGGGCCACGGATTCATGGAGTACATCAATACGAAAATGGGAGAGGATCTGGAAAAAGCCGGTGCAACAAATCTGGCGTATTTCGGAGAACTTGATTGACGGAGAAGGAACTCGTCGGTGTCAACTCCACGTTTGAACGTTAGGCGAAGAAGGAGAGTCAAATAGTGATAGGAGCAATTGCCGGAGATATCATTGGTTCGGTCTATGAATTTGACAGGATCAAGACAGAAGATTTTGAACTGTTTGCAGACTTCCATGGAGAGAAATGTGATTTCACAGACGACACCGTCATGACTGCCGCAGTTGCAGCTGCAGTCATGAAATGTGATGCAGAAAAGGACTGGGAAAAACTCGGGGAACTCTGTTCTCAGTCCATGCACGTACTGGGAAAACAGTACCCTGATCGGGAATACGGGGAACGCTTTGGAATGTGGCTGTTCCTGGATGATCCTGTGCCGTATAACAGCTTTGGCAACGGTGCTGCCATGAGGGTGAGCCCCGTCGCTTATGCCGCAAAATCACTCGATGAAGCACTTTTCCTTTCAGACAGGGTAACGGAGATAACCCACAATCATCCTGAAGGATTGAAAGGGGCACAGGCAACGGCTGCGTGTATCTACCTGGTAAGGCAAGGAGTTGAAAAAGATCAGATCCGCAATTATGTGAAAGAGCATTTCTATGACCTGAATTTCACAATAAAAGAAATCCGAAATGAATACCGGTTCAACGAGACGTGCCAGAATACCGTTCCACAGGCGATTCAGGCGTTCCTCGAAGCCGACAGCTATGAAGAAGCCGTCCGCAAGGCAGTGTCTCTTGGAGGAGACAGCGATACACTTGCATGCATTGCTGGAAGCATTGCAGAGGCCTGCTGGGGCGTACCAATGGAAATAGCAGAACGGGCCATGTCCTATCTGCCACCGCAACTGGCGTTGATCGCGGATACGTTCGACAAGCACTATGTGAAGAGATAGTTTACAGCTAATCAGAATGGGGAATGCCGATTGCACCATAGGGAGACGACAAATGATGGACAGCACTGAAAAGAAATACGATTTTTACAACCGGTTTTCAAAACAGCTTTTGATGTGGTATGCAAAATCTGGAAGGAAAGAAAATGTGGCGATCTCGCCAGTTTCTGTTTTGGTTGCGCTATGCCTTGCAGCTGAGTTATCCGAAGGTGAAACAAGACAGCAGATCCTGACCGGTGTTTTTGATAATCAGGATATGGATACCGTGAAAAGCACTGTTCTGTCTCTGCTCAGGAAGTTTTCAAATGACTCTGTTTTTCAAACGGCAAACGCTGTTTATCTTCGGGAAAAGCCGTCCAGCGAATGGAATTCCGCAATTTCTGCAACACTAAAAGCGTACGGATCTTCTCGCATGTTTACGCAGTCAGATGTTCCTGATGGTCTCAACCAATGGATTCAGAAGCAAACAGAAGGCATGATCCGGAACTGCGCAGATAATCGGATGAAGGATATGCCCTTCTCGCTAATGAACGCTATGTGTTTTAACGCGAGATGGAAGAAAATATACAAAGATCAAGAGGTGTACCCTGAAACCTTCCGGAACGCAGATAACTATTATCATAGGGTTCCGATGATGCATGGGGAAGAATCATACGGCTTTTCAACTCGAGATTATATTGGTTTCGCAAAGCCTTATCTTGGATGGAAATATGTCTTTATGACGGTGCTTCCGCGCAAGAAGACCCTCGACTTGAATGAGGCAGTCACAGCCGGGGTAGATTTTTACAAGCTGAATAAATCGATGATACTTGCAGATGTTCAGGCAATATTCCCTGAATTCATATACGACTGTGAAGAAAAACTGGAGGATATTCTTTCTGAAAACGGTTTAAAAAAGCTGTTTTCTGCCGAGGCAGAATTTCCGTTTTTGGGGCATGGGAATAATATCGAACCGGATATGGTGCATAAGGTTCATATTGAAGTTGACCGCACCGGAACAAAGGCAGCGGCACTTACCAGTTATAAAATGGGAGGGGGGCTTCCGCGTAAGCTCAAACAGCTGTTCATTAAGCTTGACAGGCCATTTTATTATGCCGTGCTTCACGAGGAGACAGGATTGCCTATCCTGATTGGTATCGTCAACAGAATAGAACCGGAAACTGGAAATTTGCCTGATCACGTTCCTGAGAAGCAAAGGGAAAAGCGAATTGCACAGCCCTCCAATGAGCTCCCCAAAGTGATGCCGGTGCATGGCCTAAGCGTGGCCCGTGCAATGCGAAACAAAAAACGTGGAACAGAAGACAGGCAGAAACAGAATAAAGTAAGGGTACGGACGCAATATCGCAGGAAAAAGTGAGGCAGTGCGATGCACGAACAATTTAGAAACAGCAAGGTACCATGAGTCTGGGATATGGCGGCGTCTGCCACATAATAGCTGAGGACGCATCATCAGTTCTCTACACCTATTACTGCTTTAACTGGAATATCGATGAATACAGAAACCCGGATCGTGTTTCGGACGGGTATATCACCATCAGGAAAGATTGCCTGGTAGAACCGGAAATCCACGAGAAAATCAAGCGGTTTCCGAACGGGAAGAAAAAGAAAATAGTAAAGCGGATTGTCCGGGATGTTAATATCGGCAGACGCATTAAAGAAGGTTCGATTGAAATTGAGAACAGCAGTTTCGCTTGGCAACTGATTAGCGGATACGACAGAATTGCACTGCTGTTGATAGATGAGATATTCACCGAGTATCAGAAGACGGGGAGATTGCCGGAGAAAACAGGGTATTGTGTCTGAAACCGCGTAAGGTCTCGGAGAGGAGGAATGAAGCATGGCAAAGAATGCAGAAATCGAAAAGTATCCGTTCAAAGAGGTTGCGTCTGTTAATCTGAAAAAGACGTTCAAGTCATGGAAGAAACTGCGCTTTGACGATTATAAGGAGCCGGTCAGCGGCTGGACGGTCAAGCTGGGAAAGGCATTTGAGGACGGAACGATTATCCTTCTTTTCGAGAATCTGAAAGGCAAGAGAACCCCATACTACAGGGGGTATATCTACAGTTTGCAGGGGGAAGAGTATCATTTGACGGAAAAGATCAGATTCCCTGGAGACGGCTGCACTATCAGCGCGATTAGCCTTGCAACAAGCCATGATGCGCTTTTCTGCAGACAGTATGACAAAAACAAGCAGGAAGAGATCTTTTACCGGAAGCTCAAAACTGGATGCAAAGACTATAGCATCATGACGACGATTCCTGAACTCAGGGAAGAACTGCTTTCTCCCAGTAAATGCCGATTTGCTCTGATAGGCAAGAAGAAGGTCAGATTTATCAAAATAGACGATCCGTACTGCCTGACATTCCCGGACCGCGATGAGATTTTCGGAAGTGAGGACAGATCCTGGACTGTAACAGAGGGCAAGACTCCGGAACAGTATATCTCAGATCAAGAGACTGACAACAAATATGAGCTCGATGGCGGCTTCGATTTCGATGATGAGGCTATTGAAGAGACAAGAACTATGCGGCTGGACGAAAAAATGACTGCCCAACAGGAACTCGACTCCCTGATAGGGCTCGTGGAGATCAAAGATTCGATCCGTAAAATCATAGCGTATTCAAAGATGCAGAAACTTGCCAGAGAGAGCGGAAGAAAGCTTGGAGATATCAACGTCAACATTGCATTTACTGGAAATCCTGGAACGGCCAAGACCACTGTTGCCCGCCTGTTTGCCAGGATTATGAAAGAAAACGGAATCCTAAGCAGGGGAGAACTGATAGAGGCTGGAAGAGCTGACCTTGTTGCAGCTTACGTCGGGCAGACGGCCATTAAGGTCAAGAAACTCTTCGATAAAGCCGAAGGAAACGTGCTCTTTATTGATGAAGCATATTCGCTGGTCGACAGCTGGGAGAATGAATATGGAGATGAGGCAATTGCGACGATCATTCAGGAAATGGAGAACCGGAAGGATGATCTGATCGTGATTTTCGCTGGATATCCGGACAAGATGGAGACGTTTCTGTCTCGAAATCCGGGGCTTCGGTCAAGAATACCGTTTGTAGTAAAGTTTCCGGATTACAGCAGCGAGGAGTTGCTTCAGATCGCGAAGCTGGAAGCGGCGAGACGAGGCTTTACGATTGATGAGGGGGCTGAAAACAGAATTCTTGAGATCGTTGAGAGGGTAAGCAGAAAGACAGATTTTGGAAATGGCAGGCTTTGCAGGAATCTCGTTGAGAGTGCGATTCTCTCAGCGGCAATGAAGGTAACGGGAAAAATCACAGACGAATCTTTCTGCCTGAAGGAAAGCGATTTTGAGATGCCGGGCAATATGGAGACGGAAACGGAAAAGCGCCGGATCGGGTTTTCGGCTGCATAGAAAGCATCCTTTTCTGTTCCTGAAGAATTCTGAATTCACAGTTTATATGTTGCAATCCCTCCTTGCTCGGAGTAGACTCAGCGCCGAACAAAGGAGGGATGCCTTTTATGAAGAAGATTATTTTGGCTCTTGCAGCCATTTGCCTTTTATCCGCTTGTGGGAAAGCAGAACCAGCCAATCCCCAGACCGTGAGCTTTACCCTCGAATCCAATCCAACCACCGGCTTCAGCTGGCAGGTGGAGCAGTCCGATGAACTGTTCGATGTGAATATTGAGTATGTTCCTGATGAGACGGACGAGCTGATAGATGGCGCAGGCGGAATAGATAATATCACACTGACTCCGATCAAAGCCGGAAAGACGGAAGTATCCCTGACATATGCAAGACCATGGGAAGGTGGAGAGCGGGGAGATCAACTGGTTTATACCTTCGAGGTCGACAGAAATCTGCAGGTGAAGATGGTCGATGCATATGGTACGAGCACTGATGAACCGATCACAACGCCTGTGCCGGAAATCAAATGATGCTGTAATATGAATCGCTATAACAGGCAGAAACCAATTCATCGAACAACCGGTTGAAGAGGCTCCACAGAAAGCCACACACGGCGATTTTACATGTTGACCGCAACCTATCTCTTTGGTTAGATAAGCGCCGGAATCAGGCCATACTTGCCTGGTCTCCTTCCCGGAGAATCTCTCCGGTTCCTATATTTGCCGTCTCATCACGAGGCGGCTTTTTTGTAAAGAAGACAGGAAACTGGCAGGAAAGAGAAAGCGGATTTCTATGTAATGTATTGGATCATGAGAAAGTTGCTGAAATGAAGTGAGATGATTTTGAGGATGCAATTCAGGCTGCCACTGCCCAGCGAATTGCAGCTGATGCTATTGTCACCAGAAATGCCCGGGATTTCCAACAGAGCAGGGTCCTCCCGTTTGCTCCGCCAGAGCTCATAGCCAAGCTTTAGTGACAAACACAATAAAATCATGTATAATACAGTATCATGGTCAATCTGTGTGACTATCTCAAATTGACCGGTAATGCTCGTGATACATGGAAACATAGTATCAGGGCTTAAGGGCAGAATTCGTATCCCTTTGAGCCCTGTTTTTTGAAGATCCGGATAGAAAGGATTCGCTTATGAGCTGTGTCCAGGAACTGAAAACCCTTCTTTCGGCAAACATGCCAGATGAAACCATACTCATAACCTCTACCTCTGGGGAAGGCCGGAGGCTGTTAAAGGACTGCATCCGTGACGGCGGCCTGGTGGTTGGCGCCAGAACCCTTACGCCGCAGGCCCTTGCTCTTGAAATCCTGGAAGACGTCTCGGAGCTGGGCTCTGCTCCTCAGCTCCTTTCAAAGGGAGAACAGCAAGACTTGGTCTATCAAGCTTTGACGGATATGCCGGAGGAAGGCTTCTTTACGCTCCGGCATGTAAAGGAGCGGAAGACAGCGGAACTGTTTCTGGACGTGATTCAGGAACTCAACAGGGAAGACATCGGACCGGTTTCCGGAAACGAAAGGCTGTCAGCGCTCCAAGCGGTAAGAGAAGCATATCTGGCAGGGAAAAACGGCGCGACAGACGAATCGGATCTCCTGAGGCTTGCCATCCAGAAAGCTGGTTCCTGTGATTCTTACAGGAATACCAGGTTTGTCGTTCTCAGTTCGGAAGTGTTTCCTGTATTAGACCGCAGACTCATTGAGACTGTCGCAGAAGACAGGCTGACGGTGATCCTGGTGAGTTCGCCGAACGGAATGCCGGCTCCGTCCAGATGCTTCGCATCCTGCAGTGAGGAAACAGGCCTGAATACTGCCCAATTCCACTTCTGGAGATGCCGCGGTGTGGAGGTGGAGACGGAAGCAGTCATGCGGGATATCATCAGCTCCGGAAAACAGGCCGAAGACTGCGCCTTAGTCTTCCTGTCTCCGGAATATCAGCCTGTTATCGCGAGAGCGGCAGAGCTTCTGCATGTGCCGGTCACAATCTCCGGGGGTATTCCTGCCAAGGGCAGCTCGGCCTTTGCGGTCATTCAGATGCTGAACGACTGGGAACACACGGACTTTAACGCTGAAGAGCTTCGTAGCCTGATTCTGAACGATCTCCTTATGTTTACCGAGAGCCGCAGGTTTGCCCTGAAGCTCAGGCCGATGAATGTCGGCTGGGGTGAGCAAAGGTACTATGAATGCCTGTTACGCGACCGGAAAAAGGTCGATGCGGAAGCAGAAACACCCTACGACGAATGGGAAAAGGTTCTGGAATTGCTTTTCAGCATATCCAAGAGAACCGGCACGATGGAGGTGCAGAAAGCAGGCCTGAAAGAATTGCTGGATCATCATATCAGCGTCAAGGGGGAAGAGGATGCCTCAGCGCTGGCAATGGCAAAGACCCTTCTGGAGCAGATCACCTGGCTGGAAGAAGGGGAAAGCGTTCTGGGAAGGCTTCTGGAACTCCTTTCGGGAGAAAGCTGCATGTCCCGACAGGAGCATGCCGGGAAGCTGTTTGCCCTTCCGCTTACGGAAGCGTTCTGCACGGGAAGAAAATACCTGTATGTCTGCGGAATGTCCCGGTTCTGCCTGCAGGGCGGAACGGAATCTCCTGTCTTTCTGGATGTGGAACGGAAACAGTTTGGCCTCCCGGATATGAAAGAGCGGGAAGAACTCAACACGTTCCGGCTGTTTCAGATGCTTTCCCAGCATGATGGAGAGGTCGTCATTTCCTACAGCGGCTATGATACGGAGAGGATGATCGAGCTGGAACCGGCACTGCTGTATCGGGAGCTCCTCGGTGAAAGGAAGCCCGAAGAAATTACGCTGGTTCCCAAAAACCGTTATACTATCGGCGACCTTGCGGCGTCTGGTATATTACTTCATGTGACGGAGCCGGAACCCGAAGACATGCCAGAGAGCGTGGAACCGGTGGAGCTTGAAGACGACAAATCCTATGAGCAGCAGCTGTCGGAAGTCGTTTTCTCCGCATCCTCGATCGAAACAGCTCTCGAATGCCCGTTCAAGTTCTATCTTCAGAAAATTCTGAAGCTGTACGCTGAAACGGTTCCGGAAAAGTCCTATGACACATGGCTTGTCCAGAACGATTTCGGCACGCTCTGCCATGAAGTACTGGCAAGATACTACGAGGATCCGTCATTAGACTGGCATGAGATTCTTGACGATGAAGTGCGGATCATGAAGGAAAAGCACCCGGCCGGGCCGGATACTGCCGTCAGCGCTCAGATCCAGGAAGCGGAGAGAATGATTTCCCGCGCAATCGACTGGACTCAAGAGAATGGCAGAGACGTCCTCGCAACTGAGCTTGGCTTCGGATCAAAATTCGGAACGGAACCTGTGACGCTGGACATAAACGGGAAAACGGTTCAATTGAGTGGCAGCATTGACCGGGTGGATAAACTCCGGGATGGCAGCATTTCCATCATAGATTACAAGACTGGAAAGCCGAATCATTACAGGGAGCATCTGGAAATCAAGCTTCAGCCTTATCTCTACGCTCAGGCGGCAAAACAGCTGGACAGGGAGCTGGAAGTTTCGAAAGCCGGATATCTGTTCCTGAAGGATACTGCTTTCTATCTTCAGGCATGGCAGCCGCCCGCTGTTCAGGACAGAGAAGCAAATAAAATAGCAAGCCTGCTGGACTGGATTGCGGCAGAAGAAAAAGCCCTGACGGATATACCGGACTTCACATTCGACGATACCGGAGCCATCAGCGGATTCGGAAAAGACGCAGGGAATACGGAACACTGCAGTAAATTTTGCGACTATCTTGAACTTTGCAAAGCTCTCCGAAAAATGAGAGCAGATACCGCTGCGTTTGTGGAGGTGACTGGGGATGAATGACATCGAACGGGAAAAAGAGCTGAGGAAGGAACTAATCGGAGAACTCTCAGACAGAACCTTTCAGACCAATTACCTGATAGAAGCCGGCGCAGGTGCCGGAAAAACCTTCATTCTCTCCAACCGCATCGTGAACCAGCTGCTCCATTGCGAAGCACGGCCCGAAGATCTGGTTGCCATCACCTTCACCGAGAAGGCCACGCAGGAAATGATTAACCGAATCGACCGGGAAATCTCCAACCGTCTGGCCGCGGAAATTGAAGAACACGGTGACTCGGAAGAAGCCCAGAGACTCCGGAACCTGTCTGACAGCATCGACCAGATGCAGATCAGCACTATTCACAGCTTTTGCCGGACGCTGCTCATGACTATGCCTTTCCAGTCCGAACTCGGCCCTGAGTTTGAAGTGACGGAAGATGAGAAAACGCTGTCCGGGATATTCTTTGAACAGAAGATCCGGGAAAATCCTGCTCTGTTTGACGAGCTGGAGTCCAAAACCGGCATGAGCCGCGCCTTCATGCTGGAGAACTTCCAGGCAATCTGCGAGAGCCGAGCCGAGCTGCAGTTTACACCACTGACCGATGAGCGACATGCCCAGCTGCTCCGTGAGATGGAAGAACAAGCGCACCAGATCTGGAATGTTTTGCAGGAGAATGTAAACCCTGACGCCGTCGCGGAACTGGAGAAGTCAACGACAGGTGCAGTCATAAAACTCCTCCCGCAAATCCGTGAGGTAATGCGGCTGAAAAATGGCCCGGAATCCTCCTTTGTCAAAGCTGTTCTCAATGTATGCAATCCCTGCCTCGCTACCCAGCCCATTACGATGGAAGCCATCGTGCGTGTCCTCAGACTGAAAGATAGGAATGGCAAGAAAGTCACCCTTACAGCCAACAGAGCGCTTTTGGAAGGACACTGGAACGCCATCGTGGACAGATGGAGCTGGCTGATCCACGGATGCACCATGGAACTGCTGGCCAGCCTGATTCCGGAATACAGAGAGTATAAAAAGAGCCTCAAAATCGCCACGCAGCAGGATCTGCTTTACTGCACAAGAAATCTGCTCAGGGACAGCACTGAGGCAAGACGCTATTTCCATCAGCGCTACCACTGCATCTATGTGGATGAAATGCAGGATACGGATCCTGTTCAGGCCCAGATTCTCTTTTATCTCACGACGGATGAGGAGCACTTTGATCCTAACGACTGGAGAAACTGCCGGCCTGTCCCCGGAAGCCTGTTTCTGGTGGGAGACCCCAAACAGGCGATCTACCGGTTCCGCGGCGCGGATATCGACGTTTATAAAACGCTTATCGATCTCTTCAAAAGCGGCATCGGGGATGTTATAACACTCCATTTCAATTACAGGAGTTCGTCGGAGATCACCGACTTTTCCGATGCAATCTTTGCTTCCAAACTCAAAGCGGGACCGTACCAGGCGGAATACAACAGCATGACCGCTGTCCATGGAGCTTCTGAACGCTCGATGATCCGGACCTATCCGTCTACGAGAGATTCAGATCCGCAGAAGATTGCCGCCTTCATCAATCAGATGGTCAGAGACAGGGTCCTCCTAGGGCTTGATGGCGAAGAGCACGAAGCTTCCTATAATGACTTTATGATCCTGACGAACCGGAACAACCGGACGGAAGCTTATGTTCAGGCTCTTTCCGAGTATGGCATTCCGTGCAGTATGTCCGGAGCAAAAAAATACGCCGACATCCCCCAGATTAATCGGCTTACTCTTGTATTGAAATATCTTGCGGATACAGGGGACGAGCTGAAGCTCGCGTCGGTACTGGTAAACTGTTACGGTATCCCGTTTCCACTTATGAGGGCTTATCGACAGAGGGCAGGGAAACTCAATGCGGATCATCAGAGAGTGAAGCTTTCGCTTCTTCAGGAAGACGCAGCAGAACAGTTCGAGGAGATTTTCACAGCACTTGATGAGCTGAAACTTTTGAGATCCAAGGCGAAATCCATTTCGGCATCCAGCGTCATGGACTGGATCGCAAAGAAGAGCCTTGCCGTCTGGGGGAGCGAAAAGGCGTCGGATTTCCGAAAAGAATACGCCATGCTGCTCCAGTTCATCCGGGAACTTGGGCAGGGTGAAATTCTATCGCTGCCTGAAATAGCAGCCGGCGCGGAGGTATTGCTCGACGGTTCGGCCGACAGGGAACTTCTGCTGGACGGAGATGATAACTGCGTTCAGGTCCTGAACCTTCATAAGGCGAAAGGACTGGAATCGGAAGTGATCATTCTGGCCTGCGACAGCGAGTTTCCGGTAAAGGCAGTAAAGCATGTATCCTACGATGGAAATCAGGAACTGCTGTATAACTGCATTTCGTATAAAAACGACTACCATCAGGATATCATCCTCGGAAAAACGGAAACCTGGGACAGTGAAGCGGGCGCGGAAGAACTCCAATTTTTGGAAAAGCAGGTTGACCGGCTTCTCTATGTCGCCGCGACACGTGCCAAGACCTGCCTGCTGATCGGGAATGCATCGAGAAACACCTGGGGGAGTCTGGTGAAAGCCGTGCAGGCTGTGGAAGCCGGGGCACAGGAAGCCGACCAGGATCATCCGAAGCACTTTACACTGGATCCGCAAACCTACGAAGAGCAGGAACCCACCGAATGGATCAGGCCATTCAAGGCGTTGCTTGAGGGGGAAAGCGAAAAGCTGGATTCTGAAAATATCCAGGACGAGATCAACGTTGATTCGGGAACCATTGAAGGAGAGCTTATTGAAAAAGCCATCTCTGTATCCCGGAAGATGACAGCCGGTATCAGCCCGAGTATGGTAGAAAAGGGCCGCAAAGTGCCGGACTCACTGGAAGAGGGCGAGGACGAGTCCACGCCGGAACCCGTTTCGTTCGTAACGGTCGCGGATCTTGAGGGAAATGCCCACGGAGCACTTTGGGGTACGACGGTCCACCGCCTGATGGAACTCTGCGTGAAGAAGAATCTTTTTGATATCAGCACCAGACAGAAGTTTGCGGAAAGAGCATTCCGGGAGACGCTGGAAACAGAGACGTTAACTGCAGACGCCAGAAAAATGCTGGATCCGCTGGGCAGATACGACAGTGAAGAAGCCCTCGTGAAGGGGGTCATTGACCAGGCAGTCGAATGCTCAGCTTTCCTGGAAGATGAAGCGCATCCGCTTTCCGTTTTGCTGAAGGAGGGAAAGGCCTACACAGAGCTGCCGTTCCAGTTCAGGGAAGAGACACAGGATGCCAGAATCCGCGAACTCTGTGCGAATATCATTCAGGCTGACGATGAACGCTGCATTGAGATCCATGGAATTATCGATCTGGCGGTGAAAAGTGGAAATGAATGGACTATCATAGATTATAAAACGGACGCATTCCTGGTCGGAGAGACGAAGGAACAGTTTGAAGCGAGGCTGAGAGAACAGTATTCTCCCCAGATCATGTTGTACCGCGAGATTCTTCAACGCATGGGGATGGGCGAGGTCAAAGCCATGTATCTTTGCTCCATAGCACTTCAGGGCCAGATGATCCCGTTGAGTGCGGAAGCGCAATAAGGATGTTCAGAGTTGTTTTTAAGGGGTGATCGGGAATGATTTATATCGGATGCCATCTGTCTGTTACAGACGGATATGAAGCGATGGGCAGGACAATGATGGAGTTTGGCGGAAATACCTTCGCTTTCTTCACGAGAAATCCCCGGGGAGGAAAATCGAAGGAGATATCCGCTGAAGATGCCAACGCGCTTGTTGAGCTTCTGAAACAGGAAAACTTCGGACCGCTGGTTGCTCACGGCAGCTATACCATGAACCTCTGCTCGGCAAAGCCCGAAACCAGGCGAAACGGCTTTGAGATGATGGCTCAGGATTTGAAGAAAATGGAAGAGCTGATCCCGGGGAATCTCTATAATTTCCATCCGGGCTCCCATACCGGACAGGGAATAGAGGTGGGAATCACCCAGATCGTTGATGTTTTGAATCAACTGCTGAATCCGGAAATGACCACGACAGTTCTATTGGAGACTATGGCAGGGAAGGGCTCTGAAGTTGGCGGAACCTTTGAGGAGCTTGCTGAGATTATCCAACGCGTGGAGCATAACGAGAAGCTCGGAGTCTGCTTCGACACCTGCCATACCTGGGACGCCGGATATGATCTGGTCAACGACTTTGACGGAGTTTTGCAGCATTTCGACAGCGTGATCGGCCTGAACCGGCTGAAGGCAATTCACTTTAACGACAGCAAGAATCCCTGCGGATCCCATAAGGACCGGCATGAAAAGCTCGGCCAGGGATTCCTTGGCGAAGAAGCCATGAAGCGTATAGCGAAACATCCGGCACTGCAGGGACTTCCGTTCATCCTGGAAACGCCGAACGAGGATGATGGGTATATCGCGGAGATTCATACGGTTAAGGAATGGTTTACATAATATAACAGGAGGGTATGATAATGCTTGAAATCGGAACAAAAGCACCGGCTTTTACTCTGCCGGATCAGAACGGACAGATGAGATCTCTGGAGGAGTTTCAGGGGCAGAAGGTCGTATTGTACTTCTATCCCAAAGACATGACTTCCGGATGCACGAAACAGGCCTGCGCGTTTGGCGAACTGTATCCGCAGTTTCGTGAAAAAGGAGCCGTCGTGCTTGGCGTCAGCAAGGACAGCGTCAGCTCCCACAAGAAGTTTGAGGAGAAATACGGGCTTCCGTTTACACTTCTTTCAGATCCCGAACTGTCAGTTATTCAGGCTTATGACGTCTGGAAGGAGAAGAAAAACTACGGGAAGGTTTCTATGGGCGTCGTACGAACAACCTATCTGATTGATGAAAACGGCATGATTATCAAAGCCTTCGATAAAGTGAAAGCCGCTGAGAATCCCGCCCAGATGCTGGAGGCAATCTCCTGATGGACGCACGGCTGCAGGAAAACCTGAGAGCGTTTTTCAGCCGGAAGGATGAGAACGGGACGACCAACTTACAGAAAGTCAAGGAGCGCCAGCATATTATCCGGAGAGTCGCCACAACGGATAAGAGCCGCAGCTATGAGGATTCGGATCAAAAGACGGCTGACGGTGAATTCCCCGCCGGAGTGGTGATGCAGGACGATAAGCTGATTGGATTCGGAATCCATATCTTCAACGAGGATATTTATCCGCTGCAGAGCTTTGAAATCTATCTTCGAAACTGCGATCTGATGGGGGAACTGGACTTGTCTGGCGCAGGCGACTTGCTCTTCATCGATCTGTACCATAACCGGATCTCCGAAATCTGCACCGCAGGGCTGGACAGCCTCAGAATCCTTGGTCTCCAGAACAACCTGCTGGACAGCCTGGATCCGTCCACGTCTCCGCACTGCCTGGGGATTGACGCCGGGATGAATCGGCTGAAAACGCTTGACGTCAGCCAAAATCCCGAACTGGTAGAGCTCTACGTAAACGACAACCAGATCACGGAGATTGACCTGAGTCATAATCCGGCGCTGAAGTATTTCTACTGCCATAACAATGGAATCACGGAACTGGATACCAGAAACAATCCGATACTCAGGCATCTGAATGCGTCCGGGAATCCGATGAAGCGAATCCTATCTCTGGCACCCCAACGGGAAGTACGTCTGCCACTGGAGCTCTATGCCGAAGAGGGCGGAACGGTAGGCTTGAAGTTCTATCCCGTCTATAACGCGCAATGGAAAGAAACAGGGGAATGGCGGCAGAGCTATCACGCATATTCCGATGAGGGCTGGAGTTTCGCCGGGTGGTTCAATTCGGACGGAGAGAAAGTCGGAGATCAGGAGGAATGGCTGGATGAATATGGCGCCAGCCGGATCCTCACAGCAAAATTCTGCAAGGACTGACTAGCGGATTCATAATCTGCAAACGCCAGAGACATGAAAGCTCCTGCCTGAAAAAAGAGGTGGATATAACGATGTGCCGCATATTGAACTTTGGATCGATGAATCTCGACTACGTTTATCAGGTGGATCATTTCGTGAAGCCAGGTGAAACACTCAGCGCTGCATCCCAAACGGTTAACGCCGGCGGGAAAGGGTTGAACCAGTCCTGTGCGCTGGCAAGAGCAGGTGCAACGGTTTTTCATGCCGGATGCTTCGGTACTGGAGGAGAGCCTCTTCTTGAGATCCTCAGAGATGCCGGTGTAGACACTTCTTTTGTCCTGAGAACTGGCGAGTTTCAGGGGAATGCCATCATTCAGGTTGAACCGTCAGGAGAGAACTGCATTCTGCTCTTCGGCGGTTCCAACCAGTGCATCACGGAAGGACAGATTGCCTCAGCATTAGCTGCATTCGGGAAAGACGATTGGCTTGTCCTTCAGAATGAGATAAACGGCCTTCCGCAGATCGTGGATAAAGCTTCTGAACGTGGCATGACCATTGTTCTGAATCCATCTCCATATAACAGCAAGCTTGGAGAGGTGGACTTCGGAAAGATTTCCTGGCTTCTGGTGAATGAAGTGGAGACGGAGCAGATTACAGGAACTGCAGATCCGGATACGGCATGGGAGAGGATCCACGAGAAATATCCTGACCTCTCGCTTTTGATTACTCTGGGAGATCAGGGGAGCGTTGCTTTTCAAGAGAAAAACGACAATGTGGAAACGGCAAGGCTTCCGGCAGAGAATGTTAAAGCACTGGATACGACTGCTGCGGGCGACACTTATACCGGGTATTTCGTTGCGGCTCTGACTGAGCAGAGACCATTAGCTGAATGCATGCGGCTTGCGACAATGGCAGCCGCAATCAGTGTCACGAGAGCTGGAGCGGCGCCTTCCATTCCCAGAAGGCAGGAAGTGAAAGCAGCACTTGCAGAAAAAGGAAATCTGTTCGAGGGGAGAGCCGAACATGAGTAACGCATACCGGTTTGTGAAGCTTTTGAAGAATCACATCTATCCGACGTACCAGCTACACGCATTCATGGCGAATGACAAGCTGCCGCCCCAGGACGGACTGCGGCTTGCTGCGCTGACTACCATGGAGTGGCTGAAATACCGGCTTGGAGAAGCAGCGCCTGAGGAGTGGAAAGAGATACCGGAACCCAAGGATTACCTGAAGGCAACGGATGACGATCTGCCTTCGATCTATGTGAATCAGGGACATGTGATCAATATCGTTTCTCTCCCGGAAAAGGGCATGTGGACCATGCAGATCACTGAGCCCGACCTGGGTTCTGATCCGGGCAATCCGAATCAGAAGCGGCCTCCTGTACCGGGGCGCATCATAGAGACGAATATTGCCTTCCAGATCAACGGGAAAGAGCTTGAATGCGGGTTCAAGACGGTAATCTCCGATCCTGCAGGCATGGCTCCTGAAGCGGAAGTCTATCGTACGATGGTCGTCAGGCAGCTGATGGAGAATCCGGAATTCGGACTGAAGCAGGTTACGGACATCCCGATGAAGCCGATCAGGCTTGCAAACGGCTCCCAGGTGAAAACCATGCTCTGGCTGACAAGCCATGCGGACAATCAGCTTCCAATCGTCATTTTCACGCAGCCGATGGAAGAGCGGAAGGTCGAGGCTGAGGATTCCGAACCTGGAAAGCTGAAAGCAGCTGTTACACCTCGTCCTGTCAAATTTGACACTACGAGCCTTGATCTCCCGGCATCGAAACGGCTCCCCAAACTGACGGGCGTTTCCAAGACAGAGACGCGAAAGACTGCTGCAGCTGCGGTGCATAGCTTAGACAAGGTAAAGGTTGAAGCGGTCCTTTCACAGGCAAAAGGCGGCCTGGCTGGCGTTGCCATGCCGGCTCCGGGACGGTTATCTACGATTCCGGTTCAGTCAAAGACAGAACTTGTGGCTGTAGAACCTGCTTATGATCTGGACAAGTTCACCTATTACACATTTTCCCATTGCAGAACATATGTTCTGGAGAATGCGGCGAACAAGGCTTTCAGTGACCAGAGTGGAATACGGTTCAAACCGGGGGATATCATCGTCATCTATCCGACTTCGCTGGGTGGTGGAGAGCGTGTGATTCCGTATCGTGCTCCGGACTCTCCTTGGGACGAATCCATTCAGGCGATCGAAAAGGGAGTCAAAGACTACCTGAAAGAACAGACAATTGATTTCGGGCGTATCATGTTTCTGTCAGGCGTCAGGGAACAGCTCCTCCGAACCACGGACGAACTGATGGAGTGCGCCGAGGCGGCGGATGCTCATTTCAAAACCGAGATTGAGCAGCTGAACGCCTATTGGAAATCTGAAATCGCGCAAAAGGACCGCGAACTGGCACTTGCTGCTGCCCAGCTGCAGCGCCAAAAAGAATATGCATCCAAGCTGGAAGGGGAGAAAACCCAGCTCCGGGAGGAATTCTCTCTTGAGAGAGACGCATTGAAGGACGAAATCAGCACACATCTTGAGACCATTGAGTTCTTAAAGCGGAGATACGATCAGCCGCATGACTATGACGGAATCGAAGCCTGGGTAGAAGAGCATTTCCCTGACCGCCTGTTACTTCATCCAAGAGCAATTTCGAGAATGATGACAAAGTCCAGCCAGTGTGCGGCGGTTGATCTGATTTGTGATGCCCTGGATTACCTGGCTACGGACTACTGGGAGATGCGGTATCTACAGATCCCCAAAGATGTCGCCCTGACCAGATGCGGAGAAAAGTACGGCCGCCCGTTTGATGTAAAGCCAACTGGCCAGGTCACCATCAAATATGCGCCGGGGGAGTACCGTATCAAGTACTTCAGAGATGCGCAGGGAAAAGAAACAGACAGCGATTTGGACTATCATCTTCGTGTCGGAAATGATCCGGAGAACCTTCTCCGAATCTATTTCCTGCATGATGACGACAGGCAAATCATCGTCATCGGATCCCTACCGGATCATCTGACAACGGTTTCCATTCAGTAAGAGCTGAAAATCCAGATCATAATTCCGGAGAACAGACGATGAGACGACAGAAACTGATTATCACAAACAATTCACCGGCAGTCCTGGGCTTTGCCCTTGCCTGTCTCGCAGCCCTGCTTTTGAACCAATTTACCGGGGGCAAAGCCAACCAGACTCTCTTCATGACCTATCATTCTTCGCTAAAGAACGTGCTGACCTATGTCAGGTTCTTCACCCATGTACTCGGACACAGCAGCTGGACGCATTTCATAGGAAACATGTCTTACATTCTGCTTCTTGGGCCAACGCTGGAAGAAAAATACGGTCCGGGAAAGATCTTTGAGGTCATCGGCATTACAGCGCTGGTTACCGGACTTGTGAACTGGTTCTTCTTTCCGAATGTTGCCCTGTGCGGTGCCAGCGGTGTCGTGTTCGCTTTCATTCTCCTGATTTCCTTTGCAAACGTGAGATCCGGAGAGATCCCCGTGACGGTTATTCTGGTTGCGCTGATCTTCCTGGGTGAGCAGGTCTATGACGGGATTTTCCTCCGGGACAACGTTTCGAACCTTTCTCATGTTCTGGGTGGGCTCGTCGGAGCCGTTGCCGGATATAACCTGAATCTTCGCTGATGGTACAGACCATGGAAATCAGGATTGAAGACGATCTTGACCTGAAAAAGATCGCGGACAGCGGACAGTGCTTCCGATGGACAGAGATCGGGCCGGATTCATATAGGATCATTGCCGATGATAAATGCCTGAGGATCCGGAAAACAGGGGATAGCCGATTTGCACTCTACTGCCCGGAAGAAGAATTTCAGGACTTCTGGCACGATTATCTGGATCTGGACGAGAGTTATTCCGGCATCCGGGAGAAAATCGAACGGGACAGAGATGAATTCCTGTATCGGGCTTCAGAGCATGAGAAGGGAATACGAATCCTTCGGCAGAATCCGTGGGAGATGCTGATTACCTTTATCATTTCTCAGAACAAGAACATCCCGGCTATACGGAGATCGATCGAACTCCTGGCAGAAACATGCGGAAGCCGCCTGACTGACCGGGAGGGAGATCAGTACTTCGCGTTTCCAACAGCAGAAGCGGTAGCAGGCTTAAAAGAAGAACAGCTAAGAGCCTGCAGCCTTGGCTATCGGTGCAGATACATCCACGAGGCGGCGATGGCTGTCGCAAATGGGGATATGGACCTGAATCGATTAACAGGCACAGACGAAGAGGAAACGCTTCAGGCCCTAACCGGCTTAAGCGGAGTCGGGAAGAAGGTTGCGTCATGCGTGTCCCTTTTTGGGTTGCATAGGCTGAACGCTTTTCCAATTGACGTCTGGATAAAACGTATTCTTGCAGAACAGTATCCGAATGGCTACCCGTTTGATGATTATTCCCCATTCAACGGCGTGTATCAGCAGTACATGTTTGCTTACTATCGAAATTCAGATAAGCATTATGAAACCGGTAGATTGAGTCAAAGCGTATCAGATCGGTATGCTTTGACAATCCGCCGGTTTTAAGATTTGAGGAGGGTGAAAAAAAGAGCAGGTTTTTCTGCCTGCTCCAGTTGACATAATGTTCAAAAACTTGTCGAAATTGTTTGCGTAATGACCAAATAATTACAAAATACGGCCCGAATCATCGCAAATAATTACAGATTAGTTGATTCCGATGTTTAACTCCCTGATTTCTATGTTCTTTGTCAGAAGATCCGTGTACTTCATTGTATGCATCTCTCCATGCTTGTCCTCGATCCGGAACAGTTGAGGATACACTGCTTTAATTACAGCTGGTTCGTTAAATACGGTTGTTTTAGGCGTGGCAATTGAGACATTCACGTGAACATCGGGATTTGTCTCATACAGGTTCTTCATCTTTATTCTTATGATATCGATAGCAGTCATTTTGCTCCTCCTGTCTGGTATAGGTTATGCCGCCCGGGAATCATCGGGCGGCATTGGTGTTAATCAAAATACTCGGAAACGTCAACCTTGTCGTTGTACTGCTTCTTTACACGGATGATGATGGAACCGTCATCCTGTTCAGCGGTATCAATGATCTGATATCTCGTCTTGGTACGTTTCAATCCCGCCTCATAGCGCTCTACTTCAGCCTTGTTCATCTGCAAAGCCGTTTCTCTGCTGAGCTGCAGTTCTGGCTTCTGGAAGAAAGTCAAAGTCTGCTGAATGCATGCGGATTTGATACGCTTCATTGAAAAACACCTCCCGTTCATCAAAATTCAGAGAGGTGATTATAGAAAGATCTGAAATGCACTCTCGTGGTAGCTTCGCTACATAAAGAATTATAGCACAAAAAACGAAAAATGCATGTAAAAAGTTTTTAAATTGCAAGAAAAAGGCGATAATTACCATTTAAGTTGTGATATATATATACTCGCTTTCGACAGTACCTTCCCCAATGTATATGATGCCGTCTTTTTCACAATCCGAGCGGTAGAGTATGATTCTCATGGCAATTATTGAAACACAATCATGTGCTTCAGATTCAATAAAAAAACTGGTCAAATTCTGCTCCGATCACGCTTCGAAGATTTTCCTCTGAAAGTCCGCGTTTTCTTCAAAGCGCATCTCATTCAGTGCGGCATTGAGATATTCTTCCTTTGCGATGAAAACATTCCAGACCTTGTCAGTTTCTGCTCGCGTTTTCCCAGAAGAGATGAGCCGCTCTCGAATTCCGTCTGCTTCCGGGATGCATGCGGCATTGGAGAGCATATAATCTGCCATTATGGTTTCGCGATCAACTCCCAAAGCGCTGAGCACGTAAGCCGTAATCACACCGCAGCGGTCTTTTCCGGCTGTGCAGTGCCAGAGAATGCCACCGGTTGAAAAATCGTGAGTGAAGATGATAGACAGAGCTTTCTGTACTGCATCCTGATGCTCCACGACCATTTTCCGATAAAGGCTGACCATATCCGGAACGGTGTCCAATGAAGCGCTTCTGGTGATGCCTGCAGCCTGTTCGTCGAAGATTGGAACGATATGACAGGTTATTCCCTCTGGAATGATATCCGGAGCTCTTTCTCTGCCAATATCAGTCCGCAAATCGATCACCGTCGAAATGCCGGCAAGTTCTGAAGATTCAGCAGTGCTCAAGTTCGCAGATCGGAACAGCATACCGCGAGGAATAGTTTGACCGCGGCTGTTTTTGATGCCACCAAGATCTCTGAAGTTTCGAATCATGTCAAACCTCCGAATCAGAGTGATGATTTACAGCGTATTTTGTGCAGGTGCTTCATTATAAGCGGCCTACGCATATGCAGGGTTCATTCGATATATTCTGAATAGGGTTGTAACTCTTTTTCCCGGATTTCCAGCCGGTTCATAATGGAGTGCTCATTTTTCAGTGTCTGACCGTAACGCACCAGCCCTTCAGCATATTCGGGCCGTCAACATACAGAAATCTTGCTGAGACAGCATCGGTAAACTTAAATTTGATGCTCTTTTCCTTGGCAGGGAAGTTAACTGTTACAGTAGATTCATCGCAACTTTGGACAATACCATCTCCATTGAGTTTTGATTTGACGGTGGCACCCTCGGTGAAATATGGGGCGAAAAAGGCTTTCCCTTCAGTCAGAAGCGCCACTTCTTTCTTGGATTCTTCAAGCTTTAGATACAGCTCTGCTGCTTTCTTTTCGTTCTCCTCGCGCAGACGGACTTTTTCCAGGTCAGGAGGCCGGTTAAAGCTTACGCCGCTGTAAAGCCCATATGTGCTGCAGCAGTAGATCAGATCAAAAACGAGCAGATGATGCTTTTCATCAGGATGCAAAGAGCCAGGCTGCTCAAGCTCAAAACGGCTCTGATGCGTTTCCAGCAGGGCAGTATTGTTCTGAATGGCCTCGGCGACTTCATCACACATGCGATAATAGATATCGAGCCTGGTACTCTGTCCGCCTTTCCAGTCATCGAAGAAGTCAATACAGTCCGCAAATTTCCTGGCATGTTTGGGCTTAACAATGTAGCTGCTGTCAGGATCATAGAGCGTCTGAAACACAGAAGCAGTATGAATTGTGCTCTCGTATCGGAAGCTGCCGGGGAAGTGTTCTTCCTTCAAATTGCTTGCATTGGAAAGGAAATTCCGATTTTCTTCCATTTTTTCTTCAGGTGGAAGTTCGCAGGAATCAAACAGATGCCGAGACATGTTCTTAACAGCAACAGGATCTTTCTTCGCAAACTCATAGAGGCCATAGAAGGGCTGGGTGTATGAATCGGTAAGGTTTTTTACCATTTTCTGTGTTTCCAGCAGCTTGGACGGGAACACGGAATCATCAGATTCAAGGGCAGCGTCCATCATTGGCCTGAACTGCTTTGCAACCCGCCATTTATATGTTTCATCGGATCCCGGAGCGGGGGCATTCATGACGGCAAACTTCTTGATATAGTTATCTACAATCTGAGCGAAATGGCGGTCGTTCATATGGAATGCCCTCCTGCAAAGAATGAAACTTGTATGGGCAGAACGTTAATCCACGTTCTCAGGCGTGTTCGTCACGTTCGATTCAATGTCCCGGATAGCGCTTTTTAACCTGAGATCCTTCTGTATCTGTTCATCTATTTTCGTCACGGCATTTATTGTGGTGGAGTGGTTTCTGCCGAGTGCGGCGCCAATATCCTGAAAAGACATGGAAGTCATCGTACGCATCAGGTACATAGCAACCTGGCGAGCCGTGTTGATGTTCCTTGAACGGTTCTCGCTTTTCAGCTGTTCCGGCGTGAGCGAAAAATATTTGCCTGTCTCCCGGATGATGGACTCAGCGGTAGGCCCGCCGTTAACAACATCGACTTCTGCTATGACCTTGTCGATGAGCTCCTTGGTTACGGACGTTCCGAGAATGGAACAGTACGCATCCAGCTTGTTCAGGACACCCTCCAGTTTCCGGACATTGGATTTGACGCGGGTTGCGATATAGTTAATATGCTCGTCCGACAGTTCCAGGCCAATGAGAGCTGCTTTGCTCTTGGCAATCGCAATTCGCGTTTCCAGATCCGGAGGGGCAATGTCTGCCATAAGGCCGCCTTCGAAACGTGTGCGAAGGCGGTCATCCAGCAGCGTCATCTCTATCGGCGGCCGGTCAGAGGCCAGAACGATCTGATGCTGAGCCTGATGAAGGGCGTCAAAAGTATGGAAGAACTCAATCTGTGTGCTTTGCTTGCCGGCAATAAACTGGATATCATCAATCAGAAGCACATCAACCTTCCGGTACTTCTCATGGAATGCTTCGGTTGAACCTTCCTTGATTGCGTGGATCAGTTCGTTCATGAAGGCTTCGCCCTTGACATATGATATTTTAAGTGGTTTGGAATTGCTCTCCTTGAGTTTGGAATTATTCTCGCGTATGGCATAACCAATTGCAAGCATCAGATGGGTCTTACCTAAACCGGAGTGGCCATACAAGAAGAGCGGGTTAAATCGCTTGCCCGGGTTTTCGGAAACGGCAACAGCTGCAGCATGTGCAAACTTGTTTGAAGGACCGACGATGAAATCGGCAAAGGAATACCCGGGTATCTCCGGAAGGTCATCGTCGATCTTCCTGGGAGCTTTCTGCCCCAGATAATTTTCATCGGGCGACAACAGAATGACGCCGATATCATCTCCGGGAAGAATGTCGCGCAGGTGTCCTGTTATTACGGGTACGAAGCGCTCAGATAAAATGTTGAAACGGAATTCGTCGGGAGCACGCAATACGAGATGACTGCCGTCGAATGCGACCGGCTTGCAAGGGTCGATCCAGGTTACAACGGCAGTTGGGGTAAGCTCTTTGGAGAGCTTTTCAATGATCATGTTCCATATGAAATTCGCGTCGTTCATATTCAGCTCTCCCAAGAGATAATATCAGATGTACCTTATGCTGACTCCCTGCTTCGAGGCATAGTCAATAGTGTTCTTGGTGCCGCCTTTTTCGCCGTTGAAGACCGCAATCACAAGATCGCTGTGATCGACCATCCATTTGTTCCTTGCCATGAAGCAACCCTTATTATAGCCCTTGCAAACATTTTCGACAAGGTCTGCCCGGGAAGTTATCTCCTGATGCAGGGATTTCCATTTCGGGTCCCAGCCCTTTCCAAAGCCAGGGTAAGGGCTGGCGGCAATCAGCTTAATGGGGAGACCGTTATCGCGAAGATCAGCAACAATTTTCCCGGCCCAGAGATCCACGCCCTGAGCCATACCCGTAATGAAGGTTGTGTATCCGTTCGCTATAGCCTGGACAATCTGCTGTTCCAAACCGGATTTTACGGCGTCTTCGGAGATCGTGAGCTTCTCCGGACGGTGACCGGTGAAGCAGGCGCAGCGAGAACGGGGCTCGATTTCAATCATGATCTTGTACCTCCTCTGAACTTATCGGAACGACAGTGAAATCTCCCACGTCGGCTAAGAAAGTGTACATGGGTATCCCAAAGCTGCCGTTATCCTTGATGTTATCGAGAACTGTATGAATAAAGAACTCTATCCAGTCCCGGCCTGGCGCCTCGGCACCATCCTCCTGAGGAGTAATCCAGACTCCGCTTCCGACGGTTTTGGACTGCGGGTAAAAGGCAAAAGCGGCTGTTGCGTCATAGAAATCAAAAGAGGCTTCAAAGCCAAATACCCGTTCACCCTCGATTCTTGTGGTCAAGTATTCTTCGGGCACATCGCAAAGAGTGATCATCATACGGCCTTTGATAGGTCCCTGCTCCTGCTCAAAGCGTGCGATAGTGCCGTTTTCCTGGAGATAGCTCTCAATTCTATCAAACATTTCCTGATCAATAAGCATTTGCGACCTCCTCAGGCGAGAATTTCTTTAAGCATCCGTTCGGGGTAGCGCAGGAAATCTGACGCAACCTTGAAGTGCTCGGTCTCTTCATATGAAAGATGTTCGAGACCATATTCCGTGAACTGGATCAGGTCGGCGTCCGGTAACGTCATCAGGATAGGGGAATGGGTTGAGATGATGAACTGCGCGCCTTCTGAAGCCAGGTCATGGATCAGCGCCAACAGACGGAGCTGCTTCATTGGAGAAAGAGCCGCTTCCGGCTCATCCAGAATGAAAAGGCCGTTTCCAGAGAAACGGTTTTCAACCAGAGCCATGAAGCTCTCGCCATGGGACTGCTTGTGAAGTGACTTCCCGCCATAGGGAGCGAATAGATCCTGTCCCGGCGCCCATTTTGCCATATCTTCAAGATAGGAAGCGGCGTTATAGAAGCTCTCCGCTCTCAGAAAGAATCCGTCGGTATTCCGGCGAACCCCCCGCGTAAGCTTGACAAAGTTGTGGAGTGATGAATGAGTTTCCTTGGTCGTGAACTGAAAATTCAGGGTGCCACCCTCGGGGTTAAAGCCTGCAGCGACTGCGATAGCCTCAATTAACGTGGACTTTCCGACGCCATTCTCGCCAACGAAAAAGGTCACGGGTTTTGTGAAAGAAAGCCCGTTCTCCTGGTAGATGGAAATGACTGCGGGAAGTCTGGAATAGTATTCGGAAAGTGGAATATCGCCTGAAAACGACAGTCCCCGAAGATACAAGGGACTGAATCTTGTTTCGGAATGCTGGATTGGCTTTTGGACGACAATATCTGACAGTGTATCTGACTTCTTCGGGAAGAAGACATACTGCTTTTTGGATTCATAGTCATGAATGTTGTTTCGTTCAATGAATTCCAAAACATCTGCGGAACGTCCCGTAAGGATCGTGCAGATCATGATCGGTTCAATCAGGTCAGGATTACCGATTCTCTCTTTGAGAACATCCAGTAGTTTGTTCGTCTCTTCCATAATCAAAACCAATAGTCATTCATTGCGGTCAGAAATTCCTCTGTGATCGGGAAACCTGAACTTTCTCCGATCACAGAGTCAATTTCGCAATATGGGCACATTGCCGTACCGCGGCGATCTGCGGGATTATCCGCAATGATCCATTCTGCTATCTCTGAGGAATTATAGATCCGTTTGCAATAGAAGCAGCCGCAAA
>Ga0256405_10003936_pt1 | contig 29230 bp, 18 predicted proteins | sample RumenRJG_02DNA_FD_189096 | JGI IMG/M metagenome (GOLD analysis project Ga0256405, IMG submission 189096) | Bovine rumen microbial communities from Lethbridge, Alberta, Canada - RJG_02 | ecosystem: Host-associated > Mammals > Digestive system > Stomach > Rumen | place: Canada: Alberta... | reverse complement strand
AGAAGGGGCTTGGTGCGGCGATCGACTATCTGGCCCGGCGCTGCGAAGCCTGGGCGGAAACGGTGCCCGCCGGCCGCCCCAAGCCTTCGGTTGAGAAGGTCCGCTATATCGTAGGCCAGAACGGAGGCCGGTATGACCGTGTTGTCTCCGTGCCCGAGCTTATGGTCACTCTGCCCGGCACAGATGGCTCCAGAGAGATTATCCTGATGGCGCATGTGGATACGCGGGTCATCGATGTGATGGACTCCACGGCTTTCGCCCCGGGTGCGGATGACGATGGTAGCGGAGTCGCGTGCCTGCTGGAGGCCGTCCGTATCCTCTCGCGAATCCCGCTTGAGCAGACTGTCAAATGCCTCTTCGTTTCAGGGGAGGAGCAAGGCTTGGACGGATCGCGTCATTTCGCGGACATGGCTCTGGAAGAGAAATGGCCGGTCCTGGCCGTACTGAGCAATGATATGATAGGAAATACCCGGGCCAGCGGCACGGAACTGCGTGAGGACCATAAGGTTCGCATATTCTCGGAGAGCGGCAGAGGCGAGGATTCGTCCTCCCGTCAGCTCGCCAGATACATCAAGGAAGTCGCGGCGCGGTATGTTCCGGAGCAGGAAGTCGTGCTGAACTACCGCTCGGACCGCTATCGTCGCGGCGGAGACCAGCGTTATTTCCAGCAGAACGGCTTCACGGCCGTGCGCGTTTGCGAGTACTGCGAGGACTACGAACGTACCCACCAGGATGTTCGCACTGAGGATGGAGTGGATTATGGAGACCTTCCTGAATATATGGACTTTCAATACCTGGTCCGCAACATCAGGATCAACCTGGCTGCCGTGATCAGCCTTGCCAGTGCCCCCGCAACCCCGGTCGGAGCTAGGATAGCGAATGCCAATGATCTGGATAACAACACCATATTGACTTGGGAACCCGTTCTGGATGCCAGCGGAAATCCTGATCCGACAGTCTCATACCAGATACTCTGCCGCGAGACTGACCGCTCCGAATGGCTTCCGGCTATGCCGATGGGTCTTCCGGACAAGGTCTCCGCAGCTACCTCCGGCCCTCTGGAATACTCCTGCCCTTTAAGCAAGGATAATTACTATTTCGCGGTCAGGGCCGTCTCTGCTGACGGATTTCCTGGCCTGCCGGCAGTTGCCCGCTAGGCTTTAACGCCGCGCGAAACTCAGAACCTCCAGCCGAGGAATACCATGAGGTTGTGGAGACGGACTTGGCCGGAGATGTTGTATTCCGGGTACTGACGAAGCATATTCCTCAGGCCCACACTGGCTTCGAATCCCCATTGGAAGTGCTTGCCGCTTTGGATCACGATGCTGGGCTGCAGACCGATGTCCCATCTCTTGAACTTTTCCTTGTTGTTTCTAGGATCACAGGGGTCGTGATCAATGTAATATGTATCGGGAGTGGTCATGTAGGAGAATTGGGGCCCAAGACCGACGACCATCTTCGTCCCTTCTGTAATGAAATGGTACCAGGCATCACTGACCACTGCTCACTCACTTTTAAGTCAAGTCCGTACGATAATCTCAGCACGGCCCCGGGAAATACATCGCTGGCCTGATTCCCGGTTTCTCCGAAAAGGCCTGCTCCAATCATGATATTATTCTCAAGTCTCTTTGGTGAGGATGTCTCTTGCGACCAAAGGGAAATACAAGCCATCAAAGAAATGGTTATAGTGATAAGTTTTTTCATCTAAAGTTTATTTACCAATATTAATTCGCAATCCGGTCGCTACCGAGAATGTGAAAGGATGCTCACTTCGCCAGGTTTCCAACACACGGTTCTCTGATGGAATGGTCCAGCTCAATTCCGGTTCTACGTAGATTCCGAGGTGTTTCGTGAAATTGAATTGGACGCCTCCCGCACCGATGACGGAGAAACTAAACCCGTCCCGTTTGATCCTTTCTCCCGCAAGCGTCGCGCCAATACAATAATCGCCTTCAATGCCACCGCCCAGATACACATCCAGCCACCTTTTATCCGCCAGTGTCCAATCTAACCGTAGCGGAATGCCAAGATAATGAGCGAGTTGCTTCTTTTCTCCTGAAATCGAATAAGTGAAGCTGGATTGATACAGGCTATATTCGAGACCGGTAGTAACCTTCCATCTCTGGGCGACAGGAATCCCGACGGATAGTCCACCCTTGAACGGGAGATGGTGCGTGGGGCTGCCTGTCAGGACATCCTTCGACCCCGAATATTGCCATCCATAATTAGGATCACCCTGATTTACCGGACTCGCGTCCGCGGCATAACCGGAACCGAGAATTGGTGTGGCAACGGCCGCAAGCAACCCGCCTCCAGCGATGACTCCCGCGACCGGGGCTCCCTTTATTTTCACGGTCTTGTCGCCGATGTTATCGGGGACGAAAGGAGAAGCGGTCGTGACGGCCGGATTTGGTGTCTCCGTTTCTTCCTGAGCCTGAGGTTCAGGCTCTTCTATAGACTCCGGTTCTTCGGGGGATTCTGGCTTTTGAGGGCTGACTGAGGGGTCGGAAACCGAAACTTCGGCGATATGACTTCCGGAACCAGAAGGCTTGGCAATATGACGCCCGGTGATAACCACCTGGGACTGAATGGGCTCCGCTATATCAGTGGAATCATTGACAACTGCGACAGGCTGCGCCGGCTGCTGAATAATCTGAATGCCGTTTTCCGGGGCTGAAGGCTGGCTAAAGAAAAAGATGGCCGCAAGTCCGGCGGCGACAGCAGGGACAAGCGCCCACATAAGCGGGAACCGTCTCGGGGTTGAAACAGGTGCGGAGCCACCGCGAAGAGCACGGAATTCGGCAAAGACACTTTCAGGGAGAGCCTCGTCGAATTCTTCCATCTTATCCTTGACTATGTCTTCCCATTTTCTCATTTACCTTGTTCCTTTAAATAGCGTTTAATCTTGTCTTTCAATTGTTTCCTTGCCTTTGCCAATATGCTTGTGGAGCCCGTTTCGGTGATTCCCAGCAGCCGCGCGATCTCTTGATGAGAGTAATCATCGATGCAATACATATTGAAAACAGCCCTTCTCAAATCGCTCAATTCGCTGATCCATTCCCTAAGTTTCTCCTTCGGTATTGTCTCCATCTCATCCTCGGTCGGTTCAGGAATAATATCCCGCGCCCATAAATCCAAGGGAATTGTCCGCCATCGCCTCCTTCGGATCTGGTCAATAGACTTGTTGATGGCAATCCGGCTGATCCATCCATTCAATGAACCCTTTCCGGAATATTTAAAAGAATCAATCCTGTCGAGCGCTTGGTTGAGAGACTCCAGCATCAGGTCTTTCGCCTCTTCCTCATCAGAAACATATCGCCTGCAGAGCGCGTAAACCCTTACCGCATATCTTCTATACAGTTCATCTTCAGCCTTTCTGTCTCTCAGCGAGCAGTTCCTGGCCAGCTCCTGCTCGTCCATCTCTTTATACACTCAAGCGTTTGTCAGAGAATACATGTCTTTTTCTTTTTCGCCATATAAACGCAACTTTTCCGGGAATGCGTCTCTTGGAATATTGTAAACAAATATATAACTTTAACTTTCATAGTGTACCTCGCTTGTTTATGACTGGTGAAGAAATTATAGCCCTTATCAAGAGCGAAGTAAAGCCCGCATTGGGCTGTACAGAGCCGATCGCGGTAGCCCTGGCTGTTGCCAAGGCCGCGGAAATTATAAGTGAAAACTGCACATGTTGTGATTCTTGGCGCATGCTGGCGGATTTCCGGCTGGATATTTCCGTAAGCGGGAATATCCTTAAAAACGGCATGGGAGTGGGGATTCCGGGCACCGGCATGGTGGGTCTTCCTGTAGCGGCCGCCCTTGGCGCCGTGTGCGGAGATTCCTCCCGTGGCTTGGAAGTCCTCAGCGGTCTCACGCCAAAGGCCGTTGAAAGGGCCAAGGAGCTTGTCTCAAAAGGCTGTGTGCATATTTCTGTGGCTGACACAGAACATCTTCTGTATGTGAAGGCTACGGTTTCCGTGGAAGGTGGCCTGGAGGCCAGCGCCGAGGTGGATCCTCATGCCTATGCCGTGATTGAAGACGACCACGACCGAATCGTGGAGACCAGTTTCGCCAATCACATCCTGATGAGTTCTGAAAGCGCCGCCGCTGCGGAAGACCATGCCCCGGATTCCTACGACCTTACGGTTAAGGATATTTGGGATTTCGCTCTTTCAGCCCCGTATGACAGCATTTCTTTCATCCTTGGAGACCGGGACCTCAATCTCGCCTTAGCTGAAGAAGGGCTCAAGGGGGATTACGGCCTGAAAGTGGGAAAGGCCATCAGGGAAAACCAGAAAGAGGTTTTCGGTGACGATTTCATGAGTTACGCGATGGGTATGACTGCCGCCGCTTCGGACGCTCGAATGGCCGGCTGTACCCTACCCGCTATGAGCAACAGCGGCAGCGGAAACCAGGGCATCACCGTGAGCATGCCCGTGATAGCTTACGCGTTGAAGTACAATGTGGCCGATGATCCCCTGGCCCGAGCGCTTATCCTAAGTAACCTTGTAGCTATACACATCAAGCACTACCTTGGGAAGCTCAGCGCCCTGTGCGGCTGCGTGGTGGCATCTACCGGCAGCGCCTGCGGCATAGTTTATCTGCGGGGCGGGGACTTCAACCAGGTCTGCTACGCGATCAAGAACATGGCAGGGAATATTACCGGTATGGTCTGCGACGGAGCCAAGGTCGGCTGCGCCATGAAGGTGGCCTCTGGAGTGTCCTGCGCCGTGCAATCGGCCGTTCTGGCCCTTCGGGGCACCTGCATTCCCTCCACTGACGGCATTGTCGAGGACGACGTGGAAAAGACCATCCGGAACGTGGGAGCCATCGGCTCGGCCGGCATGAAAACCACGGACCGCATGATTCTGGACATCATGTTATGCAAATAGGCGCATGGACAGGGAGAAGGAAATAACCCGTGTGACGCTCGTTGGCAGCGTGGTCAATGTGGCGCTGACCGCTTTCAAGTTCGTGGCGGGAATCCTCGGACGAAGCGCCGCCATGACCTCGGACGCCATCCACTCGCTCTCCGACCTTCTGACCGATGCCGTGGTGATCATATTCGTGAAAATCAGCGGCAAGCCAGCTGACAAGAAGTATGAATATGGCCACGGGAAGTTCGAGACCCTCGCGACGGCGTTTATCGGTGTGGCGCTTCTCGTAGTGGCGCTGGGAATCCTCTATCAGGCCGGAGTCGCCCTTGTCCATTTCTTTGGCGGACAGATGATTCCCAAACCCGGCATGATAGCTCTCTGGGCGGCGCTGGTGTCCATAATCCTGAAAGAGGGGGCTTACCAATATACCGTCCATAAAGGCAGGAGCCTCCAGTCTCCCGCCCTTGAGGCTAACGCCTGGCACCATCGCAGCGACGCCCTCTCGTCGATCGGAACCTTGATCGGCATCGGCGGAGCGATCCTTCTTGGCGACAAGTGGACCATTCTCGACCCCCTGGCCTCAGCCGTGGTCGGAATATTCATAATCAGGACAGCATGGAAACTTCTTTCCCAAAGCTTCGGCGAATTGATGGAAGCTTCTCTGCCTAAGGAAGTTGAGAAGGAGATATTGGATATTGTCACCTCATTCCCTGACGTTAAGGATCCGCACAACTTGAAAACCCGCCGCATCGGCAACCGCTATGCGATCGAGATGCACATCCGGATGGACGGGAACACTCCTTTAATCGACGCCCATTCCAGGACCCATTACATCGAGAAGGCCCTGAAAGAAAAGTTCGGCGAGGAGACCCATGTCGTCGTCCACGTCGAACCCATCAAACCCTTTGAAAAATACTGATTATCCCAGGATCGGGGAGATGATTTCCGTGAGGAGGTCGTTCTCGAGAAGGAAGCCGTCGTGGCCGAATTTCGAGGTGATGCCGATGTGTCTGGATCCGGGGATCATGGGCGCCCAACGCTCGATCTCCATAGGAGGGAATATTCCGTCAGTGTCGATGGAAATGACTGTGGTGTTGGCTGTTATCCTTCCCAGAGCCGCCTCGACTCCTCCTCTTCCGCGGCCGACATTATGGCTGTCCATGGCGTTGGCGATGGTCCAGTAGGAATACGCGTCGAAATTCCTGTTCACGAGTTTGTCTCCCTGGTGACGCTCGTAAGAGGCCGCCCTGCCGGCGAACAGGCAATCGGGGTCAGGCTCACTTTGCCTGATCTCGAATCCCTCGAAACAACGGTAGGAGATAAGGGCCTGGGCCCTTGCGCAACGCAGGCCGTTCGCTCCTCCTGAGAGGTCCTTAGCCTGTCTAAATGTCTGGTCTGCCTCAAGAGCCATTCTTTGGGCCTCCATCCAGGCGGTCATCCAAGGGGAGATCCTTGGAGCGGTCGCGATGAAGAGGGCGTTCTTGAAAAGCTCTGGCTCGCTGACAGCCCACTCTATGGCCTGGAACCCTCCGATCGAGCTGCCTATCAGAAGGTCTATCTTCTCGATTCCCAGATGTTTCCGTACAATCTGGGAGGCTGTGGTCATGTCCCTGAGGGTCAGGGCAGGGAAGTCAAGCATGTAGGGCTTCCCGGTCTTCGGGTTTATCGAAGCCGGCCCCGTGCTGCCGTAAGGTGATCCGGGAATATTGGCGCAGATGACAAAATGCTTGTCAGTGTCGATGGCCTTGCCGGGACCGACCATTCCAGGCCACCAGTCCTCGGGGTCGCTGTTAGCGGTCAGGGCGTGGCATATCCAAATGACTTTGCCGCCGCGGGTTCCGGAGGTGTGATAGACGATCTCCAGCGGCTCAAGAGTGCCGCCTGCCTCGAGGTCGAGTCGGTCGATTATCAGGGAATTTCTATTCATGTGCGGCGGCGAGAGCCTGCTCGATGTCGTAAATGATGTCCTCAGGATCCTCCAGGCCGATGCTCAGGCGCATCAGGTCGGGGGCGATCCCCGCCGCCCGGAGTTGCTCGTCAGTCAGCTGGCGATGGGTGTGTGAGGCTGGATGGAGGATACAGGTGTGGCAGTCAGCCACATGGGTCTCGATAGTGATGAGCTTGAGGGAGTCCATGAAGCGGTTGTCAAACTCGCGGCCACCTTTGAGCCCTACGCACATTACCCCGCTGAAAGCTTTCAGGTATTTTGTGGCTAACTCGTGATGAGGGTCGTCCTTGAGACCGGGATAACGTACCCAAGCGACATCGGGATGGTTCACCAGGTACTCGGCCACTTTCTGGGCGCTCTCACTGTGGCGGGCGATCCTGACATGGAGGCTCTGCAAGCCGAGGTGGAGATAGAAGGCGTTCTGCGGGCTCTGGATCGAGCCGAGATCCCTCATCAGCTGGCTTGTGGCCTTGGTGATGAAGGCCGCCTTTCCGAATGCCTTGGTGTAGATCAGGCCGTGATAGGACGGGTCGGGGGAGCAAAGACCGGGATATTTATCAGCATGGGCGTCCCAGTCGAAGTTGCCGCTGTCCACAAGCGCTCCTCCCACGGTCACCCCATGACCGTCCATGTATTTCGTGGTTGAGTGAGTGACTATGTCGGCTCCATATTCAAAAGGCCTGCACAGCACTGGAGTCGCGAAGGTGTTGTCTATCACAAGCGGCACACCGTGGCTATGGGCGATGCGGGCAAATTTCTCTATGTCAAGCATTTCCACTCCGGGATTGGAGAGGGTCTCACCGAACAGGAGCTTGGTCTCTGGCCTGAAGGCGGCGCTGATCTCTTCCTCGGAGGCGTCCGGGGAGATGAATGTCACCTCGATACCCATCTTCGCCAGTGAGGTGCCGAGCAGGTTGAAAGTCCCGCCGTAGATGTTGCCGGCGCTGACGATGTGGTCTCCAGCCGAGCAGATATTAAGGCATGCGAAAAGGTTCGCCGCCTGGCCTGAGGAAGTCAGCATCGCCGCGACTCCACCCTCCAGGGCCGCGATCTGGGCGGCCACCATGTCGTTGGTGGGATTCTGAAGCCTGGTGTAGAAATATCCGCTGTCCTCAAGATCGAAAAGCCGGCCCATCTGGTCGGAAGTCTCGTATTTGAAGGTCGTGCTCTGGATGATGGGAATCTGCCTTGGATCACCCTTTCCGGGCTTGTAACCGGCTTGTACGCAAAGCGTACCGATGCCGGGAGTCTTCTTCTCTTTAGCCATTGATGTTACGTCCGTTATTTCAGGGGGTCGAAGTTACTCAAGATTTGAGAAATAACCAAGATATGCCTCTGAATATGGAATTATTGACTTGGAGGCATGGTTCTTCAACCAAGCGGGCTCTTTATGACTTAGTTCGACCACTTCTTTTGTGGTCATGGCAGCTAGCCGATCATGAATTCTTGTTAGAATTGACCTCTCAGATTCGCTGAATATACCAGGATCATATCCGTCACTTTGGAGTTTGACGACTTATGGTCGGAAACCAGGGAGATTATTTGCTCCAAACCATCGATATTATCGTAAATGGTGCGATAATGTACTGGGACAGGCCCAAATTCGATAGCTTGGTACCTTAATCCACTTATTGAAATGCCGTACTTCTTAAAATGCAGAAAATCGGAGTAGAACATCTCTTTGTTTAATCTTTTCACCTGGCATTCTTCTACTATTCTCATTTGAACGCGTAGTTAAGTTTTCGTTCCGGCCTAAAGCTATTTTAATGTATAGTTCATTCCCTTCATAGTCTTTGCCAAACACCCACATATCCCCGAAACTGTTCATGGAGTCACTTAAGGTGTCGATATAGTCTCTAACTTCCAGTTACCGTTGTCTTCATAGTTTTTCTCTTTTTGACAAAGACAGCGATTTTCACTAAAAAGTGAAAAGTTTGAGGTTATTTATGTGTAAAAAGTGGTTTTAAGGAATTATATAGGTGTCGCTGTGATTGTGACAGGCCCTATGAGACCGGAAGGAGGAATAGACTTATCTTTCATATACGGCCATTTCCAGGTCGCAAATGTCTTGCGACCGGTTGGACTATCTTTCCCGTCAATTACCCACTGAGGTATTCTGAACAATGAATATCCTTCCGCAGTTGATCCGGTTTCTGTGGTCCATTCGCAGTCTTCGGGGAGTAGCAGGTCTCCTGCCAATCTATTGAAAAGAAGATTTACCACCGTGATTTCCAGAGTGTTTTCTCCTTCTTTGACATACTCTGAGAGATCAATCCTGTGCGGTTCGCACCAGGTCGTTCCTACATCTTGGCCATTGATCTTTATTTTAGCGAGAATTGCTACTTTCCCAAGATCCAAGATGAAGCGGTTCCCTTCCAAATCATTAAGATTGAAACTATTGTTATAAACAATTTCTCCCGAATGATATTTCACATCTGGATCCTGAGACTGGGAAAGATCTGATAACGTGTTGATACTAAGGCTTTTCCCCGGACCTGAAAAACCCGGAGCCAGGGCAATGGACCAATTCTCCGATAAAGAGATAGATTTTTTATCTGCCTTTTCTTCACGGGGTTGGGTGCGAGATGGTTTTATGTAAGGTTTTTTGAAAACAACAAATACAGAACCCGATTCTTCAAGCGGTAGACGCATCTGGATTCTCCCGTCACTTGTCATCCAATAATTATCCACGGGACGGGAACTTCCATCTTTTGGATCCCAGATTTCAGGGGTCTTTCGCTTGACACTGAAAGTCAGAGTAGGTTCTATTGATGTGTTGACTTGCTGATTGGAGATAAAATAGATATCTGTATTTTCACTTTTTTTGTGGGTAAATACAACCGGTCCCTCAGGATAGACTGTATTCTCGGTCTTATAATTCTCTGGTAACGTCACTTCCAGGTCAGGAATCACTCTGTTTGCGTTTAGAATATCTTTTAGTAAAGCGTTGGAATATATTTTACCTTTACCATGATTAATGATATTCCTTGATGAATTCTTCCATACTTTTGATACAAGCTCTCTCAACTCTTTTTCCTCGTCTCCCAGACTAGGTGATCCCATCGGAGCTTCAAGATAGACGATAGCACCTTTACTCACAAGAGAGAGTAAATCCTTGAGGACGGAAAGACGCAAATATTTCTGGGACTTGACAACAAGCAACTTATAGACTTTGCCAGAAGGGGTTGTTACGGTCCCTTTACCCGCTTTCAAGGATTGGAGAATGTCCGATCCTCCGCAAAAATCAAAGTCGTATCCTATAGGAATGGCCGGATTCAAAGTCTCTGACTTCGGAGGTCGAACAGGGGCATCTTCACCCATATAATACAAGATATCCCTAATACTCTTTCCTTGTCGTAACATGTATTGGCACCGTGCTTGGTAATCAAACCACGGTCTTGAATAATTCCACCACGTGTTTCGTCTATTGAAATGGGTCCCATATGAGCCGAGAGTCATGCCAGGTATTCTCTCATATGGATCCAGGACATAACTGTGTAACCATATCTGATTCATCCCTAGGCAGTAGTAGTAGTCTCCTTGTGTCTTGAGCATCCCCGGATATATCTCGAATACCTTTCCACTATTTGTGAAAGCTTCAGCACCAACTATTTCCTTACCATAAATATTTGATAACGAAGAAGCGAGTTTCATGGTGGTCCTATTGGTGGATCCTCCATTCTCCCCTGCCCAAAATTCACCAGCGAGAATGTCAGCATTTTCTCCAGTGGAGAACTCGTCAGTATTACCGAACTGCCCGTATGGTTCGATCGCAAGTTGAACGCCATGTTGGTGGGAGAGAGTCGCGAAATGATCGTAAAAATTCTCATTTAGAAGGTCACTGATCACCTTCCTGTAATCCCAGAGGAATTGTTCAGTCACTCTAGTGCTTTCTATGACTCGTCCCGCTATAGTTGGCAGGTATGGTTTAGGATCATATCCCATCCGTCTCATGAATTCTTTCTCAAAGCCTGCAGTCCAATTCTGGAGTCCTGCTTCATAGCTGTCAATCAGAATTCTCCGAACTTCTTCAGACCCTTTTAGCAGCCTCTCTGTTGAGGCGCTCCAATACTTGTCCAGTGCTGACGAGGAAAGTTTATCGACTTCAAGACCGCTTCCTCCCTCGGCTGCAGGGTGGTTGCTAGTCCCCGTTGGTTGGTATCCGATACGGAGGACAGTCCAGGTTCCTTCTGGAACGTCCCAGATCAGCCGACCGTCTTCGCCCACATATCCAGAGAGATTGATAATGTCATCAAGATCAATTACATCTCCAATAGGAGTTTCAGTTTCATCAATATTCCAAAATGACATTTTTGAATAGCCCGCTTTTCCCCACCATCCATTGATATGATAAGGCCGGCCGTTTTCTTCACCTTCAGGTGTGGGGAACGCGAGAATCACGATGTCATGATAGTGCCCGACAAGTTGGTCTCTAGGAACATAATATCGCCTGTTCTTTACAGGATCCTTCTGCATGTCTCGCTCAAAGCCAAGGCAAGGAATTGGCTCTGCCAAATTCCCGTCAAAGTGAGAGGGCCCTTTCAGAATCGTCTCAGTCCATGCGACTTCCTGCATTGAGTCTTCCGGTTTCACCCAAGGACCACCAGAAACTGACCAGCCAGAACCATTAACGACCCCCATCTCAAGTCCAAGTCGTTTGGCCTCATTTCCGGCATAACGGTAAGCGTCGAACCATTCTTCTGTCATGTATTTTATCGGGCCTGATGGAATACCTTCAGCGGAAGTGAACAAGTAGAATCCTCCCAAACCGACGTCTTTCATGGACTCTAGATCCGCTTTGATAGCTTCTTTTGATATGTGCCCATTTTGCCAGTGGTACCACGTTTGGGATCTATATTCGTTGTCTGGACTGCGAAAATCTTCAATCCGCCATTGGGCAGAGGCCGTGAATTGGAATAAAGTGGCTACAATAATTATGGCTTTGATCTTTATAGGCGACATGGCTCGTTATTATACTATATACTATGTGTTTGTCACAAATTTATAAAAGACGCATGATTATTTAAAGGAAATATGTAAATTGCAGACAACAATTTGATTATTTATGAGAATCCGCTCTATCTTATCCACGGTAGTTTTGTTATTTTGGGCATGTTCTTGTTCCGCACCTTTGAATACTACAACAGAAGGTACTATCAACCCTGAGAATAAGAGGGATTGGAAACTCGTTTGGAATGACGAGTTCAATTACAAGACAAGAGATCAACTTCTTAAAGTTTGGGAAGCGGATAATGGACCAACCTCTCATACGCTTTGTAGTCGTTGGAAGGAGAATGTGGAGGTTGGTGGCGGAACTGTCCGTCTAGTCAACCATAAAGAAAACAGAGGAGGGCAAGAATGGACATCAGCCAGCATCACATCCTATGATAGTTTCCTGTATGGCTATTTTGAGTGTCGTTACAAATACGCCGCCGCGACAGGGACTAATAATTCTTTCTGGATCATGGCCAGGAATAACAAGATAGTCCCGCCGGAGGGCAGGCCTTTTGAACTTGATATCAATGAGGGTCATTATCCATCGGAATATACCAACTGCATTCATGATTGGACTGAAGGTAACCATACTTCGAATGGTGACCATGTTAAATATCCGGGAATCGATTTTTCCAAAGAATATCACATATTCAGTGTTGAGTGGAGTGAAGATGAGATAGTTTTCTATATCGACAGGAAGGAATTCCGGCGTGAGAAGAATGACTTCTGCAAGTCTCCCGCTCCTGTACGCTTAAGCGAAGCGATTCTATCTTGGGGTGGACCGGTGACCGATGCCATTGATGGGACTTTTATGGAAGTTGACTACGTGAGAATATACAAGCGCCGCTAGAGGTTTTTATGTTAATAAATAATCTATTACCCTATGAGACGGATAGTTTTTTACACGCTCATCACGATAGCGCTCTTTTCATGTTCCGGTAAAGTCACTCCTACACCTGAAGGATTTGTCAATCCGGATAACAAAATGGAATGGAAGATGATCTGGAATGATGAATTCGATTATCAGACAAGGGATCAGCTCCTTAAAGTCTGGGAATCTTCTAACGCTCCAACCTCGCATACCATATGCAGCCGGTGGGAGGAGAACCTCGAGGTTGGCGGCGGCACAGTCCGTCTTGTCAACCACAAAGAAAACAGAGGTGGGCAGGAGTGGACTTCAGCGGACATGGGCACACTCCAGGATTTCAAATATGGATATTTCGAAAGCAGGTATAAATATGCCGCCGCTACCGGGACTAATAACTCTTTCTGGATTTGGACAAGGGATCCCAGGAGGAAACTGGAAGGGGGCAAGCCTTTTGAGATTGACATCAACGAGGGCCATTATCCTTCCGAGTACACGAATAATGTACACGAATGGCTGGGAACCATGACCGTCTTTAAGCTTATCTCAAGTGATGGAGATAAAATCAATTATCCAGAGATTGATTTCTCCAAGGAATACCATCTTTTCGGCGTTGACTGGGAAGAGGATGAGATTGTTTTCTATTTGGACAGGAAGGAGACCCGTCGTATCAAAAATGAATATTGCCATTCCGCGGCGCCGATAAGATTAAGCATGGCTATCCTCGCTTCGTGGGCTGGAGAGGTTAATGAAGCCATAGACGGCACATTCATGGAAGTTGATTATGTCAGGGTATATGCGCATCGCTAATAATTATGCGAAAATGTAGCTTGGACTATATGGACGGAAAAATGCGCACATAAATTATCTTTTTGCGCAATTTGTTAATTATTTGCTATATTTGAAATTGAGAATTCTTATGAAATAAGAACTAGGGCATTTTTTAGTAATAACCATAGGGCATTATTAATAACCATAATAACTTTTTTTACCTCTATGCGAAAATCATCTATTTCAGCACTTAAGGTGCTGTTCACCGGACTGTTTTTGAGCTTAGCCTGCTTGGCTTCTGCCCAGAATTCAGTTCGGGGAACCGTTAAGGACGAGAATGGTGAGCCGGTCATAGGAGCCAGCATCATGCTCGTCGAGGATGCGACAAAGGGAGCTATCGCCGACGAAAACGGAGATTTCTCCATCGCTGTCGTACCTGGCAATACACTTCGTATATCATCTATTGGTTTTAAGACCAAAGATGTGAAGGTTGGATCCGCTTCAGTTCTCAACATTGTATTGGAAACGGATATCAACCTGTTGGAAAACGCTGTCGCTATCGGTTACGGTACAGCCAGAAAGGGAGATCTGACAGGATCTATCTCAAGTGTGCGTGGCGAGAATGTTTCCGAGCGTTCTGAAACTATGCTTTCAAATGCTCTTCAAGGACAGATCGCAGGTTTACAGGTCACCCGTTCCGGTGGAGGCCCCGATGCGTCATCTTCGATCCGTATTCATGGTGTGACTACAATGTCGACAAATGATCCTCTTGTTATTGTTGACGGTGTCCCTGGGTCTATCAACGATGTCATCGCTGAAGATGTTCAGGATATCGCGGTGCTCAAAGATGCCGCTTCCGCTTCTATTTACGGATCCAGGGCTGCTGCCGGTGTGATCCTAATCACCACGAAGCGTGCTCAAGAGAACAAGTTCTCTGTGGATTACAACTATTTCTATGCGATAGATAAGCCTACGGTACTTCCTAAAATGGCAGGTTCTGTTGATTACATGAAAGTTATCGACGACTTAAAGTACAATGACGGCGCATCATCCCCTTATTCAGAATATACTGAGGATTTTATCAATAACTATCCAGCCAATCACGCCAAGGATCCTGTCCACTATCCAGACACCGATTGGTTTAAAGAGGTGTTCAGGGAGACTACTTCCCACCAGCGCCATTCCTTGAGCATCAGCGGAGGAAGAGATAACCTGAGAACCAAGTTTAACTTCACTTATCAGAATCGTGAGGGTTACTACCAGAAGAGAGGATACGATCGTTATGCCGGTCGTCTGAATAATGATTGGCAGATTTCCAAGTGGCTGAAAGCCAATGTTGATTTGGACTTCTCTCTTAGTGACGCCCACAGTCCTGCGGTTGACAATGTCGTTTATAAGGTGTTCGTTATTCCTCCAATCTATGGTGTTTATTGGGGTGATGGCAGGTATCAGGATGTGAAAGATGGAGGAAACATGGTAGCTCATCTTGAGAATGCTGGAACAAGGAAGACCAATTATTATAAATTAGGAGGTAAGGTTCAGTTCGATATCAAACCATTCAAGGACTTGACAATAACGACTGTATTTGCTCCAAGGTTCACTTTCTCTAAGGGCAAGAACTTCACCAAGCCTACAATTATTTCTTACGAGGATGGCCGTGACGTCAGCCTGTATTCAACAGACCTGTCGGAAACCCGTAACGACACACATTCATATACCTACCAGGCTTATGCTAATTATAGCAAAAGGTTTGGAAATCATTCCTTCAATGCCATGGTTGGTTATGAGGGTTACACTTACCAGTGGGAGAACCTGAGCGCGAGCCGTACACATTTCGCCCTCACCAACTTCCCTTATCTGAACATAGGACCAGAGGACTATCAGTATAACAATGGATCCGCAGGGCACAATGCTTATCAATCAGGTTTCGGTCGTCTCATGTACTCCTTCAAGGATCGTTACATGCTTCAAGCAAACTTCCGCGCTGACGGTTCTTCCCGTTTCGCTAAGGAGAGCCGTTGGGGTTATTTCCCTTCGGTTTCCGCCGGATGGGTTATCTCGGAGGAACCTTGGTTCGGTAAGAATTTCGTCTCTTACTTGAAGCTCCGCGGCTCTTGGGGTCAGCTTGGTAACGAGCGTATCGGATCTGAGTTCCCTTACCAGGCCGCTATCAGCTTCGGCAATAGCTACATGATGAACAAGGATGGTAGCGTGACCGCCATGCAGAATGCGGCTCAGGTGTACTACGCTTTCCGTGATATCACCTGGGAAACAACTACTTCCACAGGAGTCGGACTTGATGCTACCATGTTTGACGGACGTTTCCGTATGAGTGCTGATTACTACCACAAGAAGACCGAGAACATGCTCCTTACTCTCGGATTCCCTTCATACGCCGGTTATTCCGCTCCTTCCCAGAACGCTGGTGACATGTACACCAATGGTTGGGATCTCGAGCTTGGATGGTCTGACAAAGTCGGTGACTTCTCCTATTCTATCTCTGCCAATCTTTCTGACTATCGTTCGAAGATGGGTTATGTTGGTGACAAGAGAACTATCAGCGGTAACCACATTATCGAGGAAGGCTCATATTACAATGAGTTGTTCATTTATAAGACCGATGGCCTGATTATGACGGATGCTGATCTTGTCGGTTCAGATGGCAAGAGGATCCCGACTTATTCTGGTAATGATAAGGCAGGAGATATCAAGTACGTGGACGTCAACAATGACGGTAAGATCAATTCTGATGACAAAGTAAAAATGGGGAACTCGCTCCCTGAATACCTTTATGGTGGCAACATCAATCTCGGTTACAAGAATTTTGATTTCAACCTTTCTTTCCAGGGAGTCGGGCATCAAAATGTCTTGTTTAACTATTTCTGGATTCAGCCCTTCCGTGAGCAGTGGGGAGCTGTACCTGAGTTGGTTGTCGGTGATTATTGGAGGATCGGAGATGACGAGGCCAACAAGAAGGCTAAGTATCCCCGTGTGACCTACACTAATACAGGAAGCCAGAGCGTGGGCTCTGATTATTGGTTGTTTAATGGAGGTTATTTCCGCGTCAAGAATATAACCCTTGGATATACTGTCCCGAAGCATTTGATAGAGAGGACTTTCATCAAGAATCTCAGGGCGTATGCCAGCGTAACGGACCTTCCCGCAATCAGTAATTACCCTAAAGGCTGGGATCCTGAGATCTCGACCTCAAGTGAGTTCCTTTCGACCTCATTTATTTTCGGTGTAAATGTTAAATTCTAAAGGAGGCGCTATCATGAAAAAGATATATTCACTCGCACTTTCAATGATCTCGGCGCTCATATTTTCTTCATGCGTCGATTTGAACCTCAATCCTCTATCTGAGGGATCCAGTGAGAACTGGTATTCTTCAGCCGCTGAGATAGAGATGAGTCTAAATGACTTCTACCGTACAGATTTCTTTATCTTGGACGGTGTACTCTGGGCCGATGATGTGGTTCGTAGAAGCGATACTCAATTCACATTCAACGGCACTATGACGGCTGAGAATGGGACTGTGGCTTCTCATTGGCAGAACTACTATAAAGGTATCGCCAGAGGGCTCCGTATTCTCAAGAACCTTGAAGAGAAGGGCAGTGAGCTTGGAATTCCCGAGGCCACTATCAACCAATACAAAGGTGAAGCCCTGCTCTACATTGGCTATGCATATGGAATGCTCGCTTTCCGTTGGGGAGATGTAATCCTTGACAAGACAGGAATGACTCTTGAGGAGGCATATTCGGCTAGCCGTTCACCTAAATCCGAAGTTGTGGCTTTTGCCCTTGAGTGTCTTGATAAGGCCGCCCAGTTACTCCCTACCGAATGTGGGGGGGTTCAGAGGTTAACCAAAGGCGCCGCCTATGCGTTCAAGGCAAGGATCGCTATATACAATGGTGATTATGCTACCGCCGCGACAGCAGCTAAGGCTTGTATGGATCTAGGGGTTTATTCCTTACATGAAAACTATCAAGATCTTTTCACTGCGACTACCTCACCTGAATGGATATTCGTCTTCAAGGGCGATTACGCCTTAAAGAAATACTACTGGATAGCAGGAGACACCAGGAACTATATGCCTCGTCTGGCTCCAGGAGGATGGGCTGCTAATAACCCCAGCCACGAGCTAGTTTGCGCATATACTTGTACCGATGGCCTTCCTATCGATGAGTCCCCGCTCTACAACCCTAAAGCCATTTTCGATCATAGGGATCCCCGTATGGCTATGACTATCGCTCCTTTCGCCCAGCCGGCATCCGAGTGTGTTGTCAATGGCACATACGATCCTGCGGATTATGAGCTTTTCGGGTATGAGCATTCACCTTCTCCTTTGAAGAACGTGGTCGTAAAAATTTCTGACGGCTCGTATGCTAATAATGTCGACTCTAAGGCCTGTGCTCTCCATGCCGCTTACAATGGCTTCGTACTTAAGAAATATGCTGATCCTGAGACGTGGACAGCTGCCAATAATTATGTTGGAGTCAACGCCTATCCGTTCCTTCGTTATGGCGATGTCTTGTTGATGTATGCAGAGGCCATGAACGAGCAGGGTAAGTGCGATCAGGCCGTTCTCGACGCTACTATCAACAAGCTCCGCGAGCGCGCTTATCGTGGCACTGGTATCGAATACCCCAAAGTCACTGCTGGAAGCCAGTCAGAACTTCGTACAATCATACGAACAGAGCGGTTCGTTGAACTTGCCGCTGAGGGTCACCGCTATGAGGATCTGATTCGTTGGAAGATTGCGGAAGTCGTATTCAACCGTCCAGTTTACTATCTGGAGCGTGTATGGTCCGGAACGTCCAACTGGATTAATGGAGACTCCATCACGCCCTTGGATCCCGCTGCCATAAGTGACACATATGTCAAGCTATGTAAGAATTGGGAAGAAGGCAACTATCCGATAGGAGGAGTACCTGAGATTGATGAGAACGGTATTGCGGATGTACGGTATATGGAGGCTGCCGGTTATGTTGTGAAAGCTACGGAGCGTCAGTTCAATCCCGCCAGGGACTATCTCTGGCCGATCCCGGCTTCAGACCGTCTGATCAACGAGAACCTGACCCAGAATCCCGGGTACTAGTTTGTGAATTCGTTAATCGCTGTTTTTAAGAGGATACGGAGAACGGTTATATTCTCCGTATCCTCAATTTAGATAGCCAAGTGTCAATGAGATGAACCACCGCCACGTTTTATTCAAGTTTTTGTCTGTCCCATTTGCGTGTTTGCTTTGCTTTATGTGTCAAGCTCAAGCGCCGGTTAAAATCATGGGGCTGGGAGATTCCATCACAGAGGGGGGAGCTTATTTTACATCTTATTTGATTCCTCTCAAAGATATGGTGGATAAAGCTGGATGGAATGCGACTTTTATTGGCCCGAAGGAATGTTCTGGAGCAGGTGATAATATTATACGGACAGCAGGATTCAGTGGTAAAACCGTAGAATACCTCGATTCGGTTATTGACACCCTGTACCGGAGGTATCCTGCTGATGTAGTATTGCTTCATGCGGCACATAACCATTTTGCTGAAGAAAAACCCATACAGGGGATACTGGCTTCTTACCGTTCAATAATCGCTAAGATCCGCACTGTCAATCCAAACGCATATGTTTTACTGGCTCAGGTAGTTCATAGTGGTAAACTCCCGAAATACTCATATATTCCTAAGCTGAACAAAAAGATTCGGGCTTTAGTTCACTCGTTGAATGACCCGCGGGTTATTTTAGTCGATGCGTCCAAGGGTTTTCGGTGGGAAGAGCATACCGTTAAGGATAAAGTTCACCCAAATCAAGCGGGTGCGGCGGTAATAGCCCAAAATTTTTTCTCAATACTTGAACAGATCCCAGCATTGGTTAAAGGAGAAATGGTCAGTCCCGGAGGGATTGTCCGTGCCCGCTTATTATTTGACAAAGAAGCGTTGTCATATTCGGTTGCTTTTAATGGTGATTATGTGATATTTCCATCTTCTTTAGGAATTATCTTGGGTAGAGACACCATTGGACTTAATGCTGATGTGAGATTCGTGGGGAGCAAGGAATTTGACGAGACGTACCCTACTCGTGGAGTTCATTCTCTGGCGATAAACAAGTCAACTCAATATGAGTTTACCGTTGAGGAAAATGGCCATGAAATAGGATTGCAATTCAGGCTTTTCGATGACGGATTAGCGTATAGATACATTTGGGATGAGCCTGACACTACCAAGATCGGAGGTGAGATGTCTTCGTTCCAAGTTCCCTCTGGGATTCCTGTATGGTTTTTCGAGCGTCCGAATGACTGGAAACTGAAAACTTATGCGGGTATATGGACAAAAACAATGTCGGATAGTTTGTGGCGCATATCTCCTGGTGGCCCTGTTCAAGGAGCTCCCTTGGTTTTTGAGCTACCCGCAGGCGGATATATGGTACTCTCTGAAGCGGCTCTTTATCATTATAGCGGTATGCGCTACAGGGCATATCCTGATGCTTGTCTTAGTGCCGACTTCACTGAGGGGAGAGAGGGTTTTGCCGTGGATAGAAAAGGTAGTACACCTTGGAGAGTAATTATCCTTTCTGAAGATCTTGATGGTCTTGTGTCATCTGACATAATCACAAATCTTAATCCTCCTTCCGATCTGCTAGAAAAAGAAATACCGGAAGGAGGTACTTGCGCATGGAGCTGGTGGTCAGATTCATCTTCTCCGGAAGATCCAGAACGGGAGAATAAAGTGATAGATTGTGCCGCTGAACTTGGATGCCGTTGGTCGCTGATCGATGAGGGGTGGGAAAAATGGCCTGATAAATGGGAGACTCTCCGGAAGATTTGCAAGCACGCTAATGACAATAGAATAGGCATTTTTGTATGGAAACACTATCGTCAGGTGGCAGATACAACCTCTAATTATCGTCAGCTTTCAATGTTTCTAGACTCGCTAAGTTCAGTGGGGGCCTCAGGAATCAAGGTCGATTATTTCAATGGTGAGACGAAATCATTGGTTGACTTGCAAGAAGCTATCTTGATTGAGACATCTAAGAGAGGACTTTTGGTTGATTTTCATGGGTGTCAGAAGCCGACGGGGGAGAGTAGAAGATATCCCAATGAGATGACAAGAGAGGGGATACGGGGATTGGAACTCAACAAGATGGGAGACCCTTTGTCGGCAAACCATAATGTCGCTCTTGTCTTTACTCGCTGTCTCTTAGGTAATGCGGACTATACTCCTATTGGTTTCTCAAACCCGGGCCCAACCACATGGACTCATCAGCTAGCCTCAGCATTCGCCTTTACTTCTCCAATGACAGTCTTAGCGGAGAATCCAGAGAAGCTTCTGACGGAACCTGCGTATGCTCCAGCTCTTCTATTCATAAAAGATATGCCTACTTGTTGGGATGAGACCAAGGTTCTACCTAGTAGTGAGATATCCTCTAAGGCAATTTTAGCGCGTCGTAAAGGTAATGTTTGGTATCTTGTCGCTCTATGCGGAAATGTAGGCGCTTCTGTGGAGGTTCCTTTATCCTTCCTTGGCCATGGGACATGGATTGGGAAAGGACTAGTTGACTCTGATGATAGATCCTTCGCTCCTTGTACGGGTTTTTTTACAGCAGAAGAAAGTCTTAGGATTGATATGCTTGACGGTGGAGGAACGATATGGCGTTTTGAGCGCAATAATTAATGTGCGTTAGTGTCTTGATCTATATTTTTTACTATCTTTAAACGAATAATTGTTTTGATTATGAAAAGAATACAACTGCTGTCACTGACTATAATCCTACTGGTCGCCGCCGCTTGCTCCCAGAAGGCTCCGTCGGCGGTTGATGAGACTGGCCACAAGAGTTTCAGCGGTATCTATCCGCATCTGGCATATTACAACTCCCAAGGGGAGTGCGGCACTGGTGCGGTGGTTCCCTGGCAGGGCGACTTGTGGGTGGTGAGCTATTCTCCCCACGAGCCTTTCGGCTCAGACGACAAGCTCTACCAGATCACACCTTCTTTGGAGCAGATAGTCCGTCCTGAGAGCATCGGCGGCACTCCCGCCAGCCGAATGATCCACGACGAGAGCAACCAGCTTTTCATCGGGCCATATGCCATTGACGCCGACAAGAACGTCAGGCCGCTTTCGTACGACAAGTTCCCGGGCCGTCCGACCGGCTTCGCCCGCCACCTGACCGATCCGGAGAACCGTATTCTCTACGCTTCCATGGAGGCTGGATTCTATGACATCGATGTCCATACCCTCGACGGGATCGAGCTCTATAAAGACGGCAACCAGAAGCGCAAGGAAGGCTTCACCGGCCCTCTTTGCGACCTCTTCCCCGGCTATCATGGAAAGGGCTTCTATTCCGGCCAGGGAGTGGCCGTATATTCCAACAATGGAGAGGAAGGGGAGCTCGCGCAGAAGCAGTTCGACATCCCTTCCGGAGCCCTTGTGGAGTGGGATGGGAAAGACTGGAAGCTCGTGAGACGCAATCAGTTCACCGAGATCACCGGCCCTGGCGGGATTCATGGCAACCCTTCTCCGGCGACCGACCCCATCTGGGCCCTTGGCTGGGACTACAAGTCCGTGATCCTGGCCTTGAGGGAGCCTGACAAGGGTTGGACATATTACCGTCTTCCCAAGGCGAGCTTCGCCTACGACGGAGCCCACGGCTGGAACACTGAGTGGCCGAGGATTAGGAATATAGCCCCGGAAGGCGCTGATCCTGACTATCTTATGACTATGCACGGAATGTTCTGGCGTTTCCCCGGAACCTTCTCATCCGCCAATTCCGCCGGCATCAGCCCGAGAGGCGCTTACCTTAAGGTCATCGCTGACTTCACGGAGTGGAACGGCCGCCTTGTCTTCGGCTGCGACGATTCCGCTCATAGCGAGTTCCTCAACAAGCGCAAGCAGAAAGGCCGCATCGGCGGCCCCGGCCAGTCCAACTCCAACATCTGGTTCACCCCTTACGACCAGCCTGATCATGTCGGTCCCACCACCGCCGGAGGATCGGTGTGGCTCAAGGAGGATGTCAAGGCCGGAGTGCCTTCGGACCCGTTCCTGATCAAAGGATGGGACAACCGCTGCGCCTGGATCGCCAACCATTCCAAGACCCCTGCCGACATTAAGTTCGAGGTTGACAAGAAGGGAGACGGAAACTGGACTGAGGCTTTCAGGACCACGGTTAAGCCTGACGACTCGATGTTCTTCCCGTTTGAGCAGACTCTTGACGCCGTCTGGATCAGGGCTATCAGCATGAATGACAACAATGTTGACCTCACATTCGTGCTGGCTCAGAAAGAGACCAGGACGACCGAGCCCGACCCGATATTCGCCGGTCTCGCTCCCGTCAGGAGTGACAATGATTCCCAAGGCTTCCTGTATGGCCTTCCTGACCAGCGCAGGGCTCTCGGAGTCCTTGCCCGGACCTCTGATGGAGAGAAGTATTACGAGATCGACGGTGAGATGAATTTCGTCGCGAAAGAGGACGCCGAGATGGCTGATTATATTCGTGACAAGTTCGAGATCCCGGTAGATGTAGTGGATGTCGAGGAAGGTTCAATCCTGATCGTGGATGCCAAGAATCGTCGCTGGAGGCTCCCTCTGGGCGACGACAAGTACGCTTCCAAGATCGAGGAAGGCGCTTTGAGGCTTTGCCGCGAGGTGGCTACCGAGAGGGATCTCCTCTCTCTGGCTGGCACATTCTACGAGCTTCCGGCTGAGAACGCCGACGGTTACGCCAAGGTGCGTCCTGTCGCTTCCCACAAGTTCGGGGTCAATGACTATGCCTCGTACCGCGGCATGCTCGTAATGACCGGAATAGACCATGACGCCGCCAAGGGCAACCCTCACGTCGTCTTCTCCGAGGATGGCAAGGCCGCTGTCTGGGCTGGAGCTATTGACGATCTCTGGAAACTTGGCAAGCCCACCGGCCACGGCGGCCCTTGGGTTGAGACCGAGGTCAAGGCCGGGGAATATTCAGATCCTTTCCTGATCGGTTTCTACGACAAGAGGGAGATGGCTATTTCGCACCGCTCGTCTGGCGATGTGACCTTCACTGTTGAGGTTGATCCGACCGGCGATGGCCAGTGGTTCCGTTACGCTGACTTCACCGTCAAGCCCGGAGACACTCTGGAGCACCGCTTCCCGGATGCTTTCCAGGCCAGGTGGATCCGCCTGAAGGCAGATCAGCCCACCAAGGCCACAGCAATGTTTGAGTATAGATAATCTATTGATTATGAAAAGATTTTTCCTGATAGTTATTGCTTTTGGCTGGTTGCTGAGCGGAGTCGAAGCATCAGCCCAGGGCATATTCGTCGAGGCCGAAGCCTTCGCCGACAAGGGAGGCTGGTCCGTGGATCAGCAGTTCATGGATCTCATGGGCTCGCCCTACCTGATTGCCCATGGCATGGGTAAACCGGTCGCTGACGCCAGCACGACGGTTGATATTCCCGAGCCGGGAGTGTACCATGTCTGGGTACGCACCTACAACTGGACCTCTCCCTGGACCACCTCCAAGGATGGCCCTGGAGCCTTCAAAGTCAAGTTGCAGGGGAAAGCGCTCAAGACTGTCCTCGGCACGAAGGGAGACTCCTGGTTTTGGCAATATGCCGGAAGCGCGAAGCTCAAGGCAGGATCCTGCCAGCTTGCCCTATCGGACATGACCGGCTTCGACGGGCGTTGCGATGCGGTCTGGATCAGCAAGAATCAGGAACAGGTCCCACCTTTGGAAGTAGCTGAGCTTGAGGCGTTCAGGCGTTCCGTAGGAGCGCTTCCCGCCCAGCCTTCCGATGGCGGGGAATACGATTTCGTGGTGATCGGAGGCGGTGTCGCCGGAATGTGCGCTGCCGTCTCCGCCGCCCGATTCGGCTGCAAGGTGGCGCTTGTCAATGACAGGCCTATAGCCGGAGGAAACAATTCCTCGGAGATCAGGGTCCATCTCGGCGGACTTGTCGAGCTAGGGAAATATCCCGCCCTGGGCAGGATGCTCCGGGAGTTCGGCCACTCCAAAGGCGGCAACGCCCAGCCGGCCTCCAATTACGAGGACGACAAGAAAGAGGCCTTCATCAAGGGACAGGAAGGACTGACCTACCTGCCTTGCTTCAGGGCTGTTAAGGTTAATAAGGACGGTTCCAAGATATCCTCTGTCGTCATCAGGAATATCGAGACCGGAGAGGAACTCTGCCTCAAGGCCCCCATTTTCGCTGATTGTACCGGCGACGGAACCATTGGCTTCCTGGCTGGAGCTGACTGGATGATGGGCCGTGAAGGCCGCGACGAGTTCGGTGAGGCTCTCGCTCCTGAAAAGGGCGACAAGCTGACGATGGGTTCCTCTGTCCAGTGGTACAGCGTCGAGGATGCTAAGAAGTCCACTTTCCCCGAGTTCCAGTACGGGGTTGTCTTCAATGAGGACAACTGCGAGAAGGTCAAGATGGGCGAATGGACCTGGGAGACCGGAATGAACCTTAACCAGATCTACGATTTCGAGCGGATCAGGGACTATGGACTCCTGGTGGTGTATTCCAACTGGAGCTTCCTCAAGAACCATTTCTCGGGGAAGGCTGAATATGCCAACCGTTCTCTCGGCTGGGTAGCTTATGTGGCCGGAAAGAGAGAGTCCCGCCGTCTGGTCGGGGATTATATTCTTAAACAGGACGATGTTGACAAGCAGGTGTTCCATGAGGACGCCTCATTCACGATCAACTGGCATTTCGACCTCCACTTCCCGGATCCGGAGAACACCGCGAACTTCCCCGGAACAGAGTTCAAGGCCGCCACGAAGAGCAACCCTATCTATCCTTACTCAGTGCCTTACCGCTGCCTGTATTCAAGGAATGTGGACAACCTCTTCATGGCCGGACGTGACATCTCGACCACTCATGTCACCCTTGGTTCAACAAGGCTTATGCGCACGGGTGCGATGATGGGTGAGGTCGTCGGAATGGCAGCCAGCATCTGCAAGGACAAGGATACGACCCCGAGGGGAGTGTATCAGCATTATCTTCCTGAGCTCAAGGCCCTTATGACCAAGGGAGCCGCCCGCACCGACATTGACCTGCCGGACAATCAGCATTTCAACACCGGCGGTCACCTCGCCAAGCCCAAGGACATAACCTTCTAGGTGGTGCTTTATTCCCACAGGTCGGCAGCATTTATACCCATTGAATGCTGCCGACCTTGACATTTCCGGTCAGTCAGCGTCATTTTGCCCTTTGAATTGACACCGGGATAAAAAACCGAGGGGATAGAGGAGTGTGCAATAAGTTCTTGAGCTCATTTTGAGTTATTTAGGTAGGCGGAAGAACTATTGGCTTTTTGTTTCAGTACCTCCCCTCGGTTATCCATCCCTAAAAAAACAGACATCCATTTAGGGATGGATGCCTGAAGAAGAACAAAACCGTTAGTTGTCTCCAATGACTTCACAAAGATATGAAAACAATTCTTAATTTGTTTATAAATCAATCAAAAGAAACCCCTTCCTTGCCCACTGAAAACCTTCCCCAAGGCCATCTGATGCCACTTCCTCAGGCAAGGTCTCCCATGTTATTATGGGCCAAGTCTAAGGTGTGTGGGTTATCTGTTATCCTGAGCGCTATCGAAGGATCTACAAACCAGGAGCAAGCCAATGTGCCCTCCAGCTGCCTGTGGGCCACATCCAGCCGCGAACCCCCTCCTCATAACCGGGGTCTCCGCACCCTTATCGTCCATATAACGCTCTGTAATGCATTTTGCACTGCGCTTGGTTTGTAGATTCTTCGCTTCGCTCAGAATGACAGTGGCTGGTGCTCGGAATGACAGAGGCTGGCGCTCTAACAACTGGGTTATTTTGCGGTGGCTTCGATGAGTAGGCCTTGGCAGGAGGAGATTACGCACTCGTACCAGCCTTCGGCGTCCCTTCTCATCGGGAGATAGGAATCGCCGCACCTGACCGACACCTCGCGGCCTGGAGCCTTGAAGCGTAGCTTGTGGGTTTTCGGAGCCTTGTCGAAAGGATCGTCAGCGACGCAGACGAACAGGGCCTTGCCATCGCTTCCATCCTTGGCGGTCATTTCACCGACAATCAGGGGGCAACCGGCGGACAGGTCAGTGAAGACGTCATCCTTGTACAACGGCGAGCTCTTCTCACCAGTTCCGTCCAGCATATCCGTACCCTCAAACCCGACGAAAGAAGTTGATTTTGAGGTGTAACGCATGTAATCCTTCCCGATGGAGTGAAGCTCGGCGTTGATCTTCTTCAATTTGTCATATTGCCGGGTCTTGACTCCTTTCTCATCCACCACCTGGTTGGTCCACCAGCCAGCGGTGTAGCAGGCCCAGGTGATGTTCTCGGCTCCGAAGGCCAGCGCTGAATACGCCTGGAAGCGCAGCTCGTTCTCTGTTATCCAAACATTTGGATCATAGCTGTTTACCTGAACCGTGACCCACATTCCACGTCCGGTCTTACGGCAAGCGTCGGAGACAACCCGAAGGTTGGCGTAATCTTTGGCCACCCCGACATTCTTGTAATAGAAATCGTAGGAGATGTAGTCGGCCGGGACATATTCGCAATATTGCCTGATGTGCTCCTCATAAGTGGGAGTCCCAAGCTGGTTCTTGGTCTGGACCGCGGAGTTCTGGGACACGGAGGCATAGTTCGGGTAAAGGTTGAGGAAGGCGAACTGATTGGGAAAGAGCTGCTCAACCTTTCTCATGACCTCTCCGTAATACGGGAAATCCAGAGCGGAGGGCTCGTCACCGATGTCTATGCCCCAGATCGCCGGGTGATCCTGGAAAGTGGCCGCGGCCTCCTCATATTTCGAGATGGGATTGGTCTCGGCGAGTTTCCCGGCATTGTCACCGTCTCCTCCCCACCATCCGGGGACGACTCCGCTGACAATAGCCCCGACCCCGTACTTGCTGAACAGGTCAAGGGCGGGACGGTCGTTTTCCATGCATATAACGAAATCCACTCCACACTCAGCCAGATCCTTGATATGAGCCTCTGTGCGGGCGTACGGACGAAGGTGGTAAACTCCGATGTTCAGTCGGCTTCTGTCCATCCTGCCGGCCTTGGTGACATAATCCTGGGCAAAGGCGCCAACAGAGGACGCCAGCACGATCAAAACGCAAATCAATCTTTTCATGACCATGAAATACTGTTATCAGGCTTGAAGCCAGGTGTGCTTCTTCACGCTATAGAGGGGCAAGAGGGGGAGTATGATGGGGGTTTTCTTAATATATTCCTGATATTCAGGATCTTCCCCGTAAGACTCGTCTTGCCGGATCTCAAGCCTTCTGGCTCCGCTGAACATCACATAGACAATCCCGATGTAGCCGATGGCAACGATGACCCATTGCCAGGCGCTCAGGGACGCTCCGATGGCTGAAAGCAAAGCCCCGGTCCAGATCACCAGCTCTCCAAGGTAGTTGGGGCAGCGGACGATCTTGTACAGCCCGGTGTCCACGAAACGTTTGGGATTGACCTTTTTAGCCGCTGATTTCTGAGCGTCCGCACCAGCTTCAAGCATCACCCCGCAAGCCATCATGGCGGCTCCTATCCAAGCCCATAAATCATTGATGGGTAGGCCTTTGGCTGTATTAGCCAGCCTGAAGGCCACAGGACTCACCTGGCCCACATAAAGAAGGGCGCAGAAGATCCAGACAGAGAGGATTACCCCAATGGGCTTCTTTTTCTGGAGCGAGGGATCGTAAAGAATCTTGCGGTACGCCGCGGCCTTTCTTTCCCTGATGAGCAGATAAGTTCCCAGCCTGCAGCCGAAGATGAACATCACCGCAAGCAGAAGAGCGGTCGGGGGAGTCACGGCTCCGGCGAAGATGATGACCAAGGTAAGGGCCAGGGCGGCTATTCCATAGCCGTACCCGAGGCTGAAGAAATAGATGAAGTATTTCCAACCGACAGCTGACACCACCAGCGACACAGCGAGAAGAATCCAGAGATATGTCATGGTTATTATGTTTTTGTAGCATCAAAAGTACACAATTATTCGTTATCTTTGTTAACATGAAGAGAATAGTTTCAATTGTGATGGCCTTTCTGGCTATCTCCGTCATGCTTGGAGCGCAGACCAAGGTCATGTCCCATAGAGGTTATTACGCCCATCCGGGCTCTTTTGAGAACACCCTGACAAGCCTCCGGGGCGCGCAGATGCTGGGAGTTGAGGGCGTCGAGCTGGATGTCCATCTTTCAACCGATGACTCACTTGTGATCCTGCATGGCCCGAAGATCGCCGGCTCGGAGTACAAAGATGTCCAGAAACTGGATTTCAAGACAATCCGGTCTTGCGTCCTTCCCAACGGCGACAATGTTCCGACGCTCAGGGAATATTTCACCCAGGCGAAGAAGACAGCTGCCCTGATGCTCTTCCTGGAGCTTAAAGCCCATCCGACAAAGGAGAGGGAAACAACTCTGGCTGAAAAGGTTGTTGCTCTTTGCGACGAGATGAACATGTACGACCAGGTCACTTTCATCTCTTTCAGCGAGCACCTTTGCGACGAGATCCTAAGGCTCCGGAAAGGCACTAAAGTGATTCCGATCTCCAGCAGCAAGGCTTACACGACCGAGGAACTCATCAGGCGGGGCTATGCCGGAGTCTCCTACCACATGGGTGTCGTGATGAACCGGACCCATCTTCTGGATGAGGCCCATGAGGCCGGACTCCAGACTGTCCTCTGGCCTGTCAACAGCTACGATCTGGCCGATTTCGCCATGCGCCACCATGTCGATTATGTCAGCTCGGATGAGCCGCAGGCGATGCTGAACCTGATGTCGGCTGTCCGGGAACTCCAGTGGAAGCAGACCAAA
>Ga0256405_10003935_pt1 | contig 29247 bp, 18 predicted proteins | sample RumenRJG_02DNA_FD_189096 | JGI IMG/M metagenome (GOLD analysis project Ga0256405, IMG submission 189096) | Bovine rumen microbial communities from Lethbridge, Alberta, Canada - RJG_02 | ecosystem: Host-associated > Mammals > Digestive system > Stomach > Rumen | place: Canada: Alberta... | reverse complement strand
ACTGAAAAATGGATGAAAGAAAGAAAAATGAAGCAAAAACCAGAAAAATGAATACCTTTGCAAACAGGTCTTTACCTGTTCAACTTTCGTTGGCAAAACTGTTCACTTTTCGGTGGCAATTTACAGTGGGGACAAATCATAATACCGAAAATGCCGCGAATTGGTCCTCTTATGGCTTAACAGAGAGACCTTTACGAAGCATTCATTCTCATCCGGGGATAAATCCAAATCCGGTTGATGAAATTTCGTCAATGGGTTATTATATAGTGAATCCTAATAATTATAGGGAGGTACAGAGGATTTATGATTCGGATTGGGATCACCTAATTACATCACCAAACCAAATGGCTAGATCTGTATATGTTTATTACCCGAATACTGGTAACACATATAATATTTCAAAGAATGGATGGAGGAAAATGTGATGAAATATTTGTTATTGTTTATAACCTTATTGGTTAGTTGCTCTATTATCAACAAAACACCTTCTTTCTCATTTCACGAAAAGATGGATAAAGACGGAATGGCCATATACCATTCCGATGTTTTGGATGTGACATTACTCTTTCGGAATCGTCCATCAGTCTGTGAGTGGAAAGATAAGTCTCTTTCTGAATTCTGCGAATGGTACATGACTTCAGATACATTAATCCTTTCTGATACGAAAGTGATTATATCTCAGGATGATAGCATTGTTTCCTATTCGATTAATTCGGGATTCTCCCATTGTGATAAAGGTTGTGAGATGATAGAGATAGGTCTGATTCACGAAAGGAGATTTCTTATTCAAGAAGACAAATTGATTGGGATTTCGTATGACTTTCCAGACGAAACCTTCATAAAAGATATCTTATATGAAGGGAAAAGAGAGGCCATTGTATTTCAACTGATTAATTAGTTATTCTGATTTGCCCCCGTTCATTTTGACGCAGCGGGGGCTTTTTATGGCTTCCGCCTGTCCCAGGTCTGGGGACGCCGCTACCGCCGCACCAGTGTGAGCCCTGCCGACAGCGTGATGGCAATCCTCTATAGTCCGAAAGCCAGTTGGACCGGCCGTATAGCAGAGACCGAGACGGCTCCGGTCGCCCGGCACGCAGCCCGATCAGGAGTTAATTCCGGCAGGGCAGGGGGCGCCGCCGCAGAACCCGCCAACTGCGGCGGCTGGTGGAAGCTGCGGGCGGCTCTGGGGAAAGGCCGTCCTCGCTTCCACCTCCTCCCAAGCGCACCCGCCCACCGCACGCCCCTGTCCAGCCGGACCGCACCTCAGACTGCATTCTTAACTATCTATGACTCAGCGACATCCCGTAAAGCCGGTTCCGGTATATTAGGAACCGGCTTTCTGGGATATGTCTGAGTATCAAGCACATATAAATGCACCTTCAAATGCCCTTGGACTGGTTCCGGCAACGGCCGGCCGGGGAGGAGAACCTTTTGGGTTGAGTTCCCCGCATCCCGGCCGAGCCGTAGCCGCCGCTCCTGGCCGTTGAGCGGCGGTGGTGCCGGTTTTCCCTGCGTCCCGTCCCGGTACAGCACAAACCAGAGGGTAATCATCCACCAAATTGGGCATTTTCGTGGATGGCAAGACAAAATTAGCCGTTCGTCCACCAAATAAGCCATTTTGGTGGATGGCGAGGACAATAATGGATTTCATCCACCAAAAAGGGCGTTTTTGTGGATGAGATTGGAAGGCGAGGTAGCCGCCCTGGCCCGCGACGAGCAAGGCTGGGAATGGTGTAGCGAGTGGCGGATAGTGGCAACAAGGAGCCCGTGCCACCCTCGGCATCGTAAGAGGGGGGACCGGAACGGATGTGAGCGTTAGCGAACGGAGTGAACGGTGGGGTCGAGCGAAGCGAGACGGCTCACGTTGCCACTATCCGCCACACAGGTTACAAGATTATCCTTTCCATTTCTGGTTGAAGAGGTCGGCGAAGTTGCCGAGTTCTTCGGCGCCGAGGGGCTTGCGGCGTTCGGCCTCGAATTTCTCACGCAGGAGGGCGAACTGGCGCTTGGTGTCCAGGGTGAATTCCCCCTGTTCGATCCAGGAGAAATAGCCGGGCTCGGTCTGGAAGACCTCGCGGGCCGTCTTGCCCTTGTGCTTGCCGAAACTGATGACCGGTTCGCCGGACTTCTCGTCCATGATCAGGCGGGCGGCATAGTCCACGGCCTTGGAGCGGCCGCCGAAACCGGCCAGCCACGTGACGTCGTTCTTCAGCTGGTCCCCGTACATGTCCAGCTGTCCTTTCAGGACCTCGTAGGTGGCCACGGTGTCGGCCTCGGCCGTATGGGCATTGTCAAAGTCCTTGCCGCCGCAGTAGAAACGGTAGGCGGCCTTCAGGTTGCGAGGCTCCATGATGTGATAGATGGTTTGCACGTCCACCATCTGTTTGTCATGCAGGTTGATATCGATCCGCGCCATTTTCTGGCGGGCCTTTTCCCGCGCTTCCGGCGAGGCAGTGCGGTCCTTCAGGCGGCGGGCGCAATAGGCACGTACACGCTCGATTTCCTCGGCCAGCATCGGAAGGTCGAATTTGGCGGAGTTGTAGCCGGCCAGGTCGCTGTCCTGCAGCCATTCCACCACTTCGTCCACCACCTCGATGAAGCGGGGACAATCTGCCAGATCCTCGTCTTTTACGCCATTTACCTCCGATGCGCCGGGCGTAATGGGCCGCTGGCAGTGGTTCTCATAATCCCACGGCCGGATTTTCCAGGTTTTGACGCGCTGCTCTCCGTCCGGAAATACCTTCACGAAGCTCAGTTCGATAATAGACTCGGTGACAATATTAAGGCCCGTGCTCTCAATGTCGAAAAAGAGCAAAGGCCTTTGCAGGTTCAGTTCCATACGCGTTTATGCAATCATAATAGGCATGATGATGCCGCAGATCTTCTCGCTGGCAGCCTCTTCCTCCGAAGGGACGATGAGGGCGGCGCGGCGCGAATCGGCAAACTTCATGACCAGTTCCTCGCAACCCATGTTGCTCAAGATCTCGGTGAGGAAGGTGGATTTGAAGCCGATGGTCAGTTCGTCTCCGCTATAGTCGCAGGCAATCTTTTCGTAGGCGGCGATGGCGAAGCCCAGGTCCTGGGCGGAAATCTCCAGCTGGCCTTCCTTCAGGTCGAACTTGATGTGGTTGGACGCCTTGTTGGCGCACACGGCCACGCGGCGCACGGTATTCAGCAACTGGGTGCGGCTGATGCGCAGCACGTTGGAATTGTTCTGGGGAATCACGTCGCGGTATTTCGGATACTTGCCCACCACCAGACGGCAGACCATGGTGGTGTTGCCGCAGGTGAAGACCACGGTAGAAGAATCGAAGGCAATCTGCACCGGATTCTCGTCCTTTCCCAGGATGGCGCGCAGCACGGCGGCCGGTTTCTTGTGCAGGATGAAGGACGATTTCTCGGTTGCCTTCACATCCGTGGTGGTATAGCAGATCAGTTTGTGGGAATCCGATGCCACCAGGGTGGTGGATTCCAGGTCGATATCGAAGAAAATACCGTTCATCGCGGGGCGGATCTCGTCGTCAGCGGTGGCATAGACCGTGCCGGCGATGCCTTCTACGAGGCTCTGGGCGGGGAATTCCACCTTCAGCGCATCCTCCTTCACCGTCTGGATGGCGGGGTAGTCCGCGGCCGGGAAGAAGGGGAGGGACGAATTACCGCTGGACCAGCTGCACTCGAAGGCCGAGTCGGAGGTGGTCCGGATGGCGATGGGCTGGTCCGGCAGTTCCTTCAGCAGGTCAATCATGTGACGGGCGGGAACGGCGATGCTGCCTTCCTCCTCGGTATTGTCCACCTCGATCTGGGTGCGGAGCGTGAGCTCGCTGTCGGAAGCGGTGACTTCCAGGATGCCGCCTTTCAGGTCGAAAAGGAAGTTTTCGAGAATCGGGAGCGATGTTTTCACGGGAATCGCCTTGGAAATATCCATCAATCCTTTCAGCAGCTCGGAACTTGAAACATTGAATTTCATATCGGTTCTATTTTTTGTATTTCAAATCATTTTGTCCGCACCGGCGGACAGTCTTACAAATATAGGTAAATTTTTCTGAAATATCATCTTTTTTCTCATCCCTTCTTTGGCACAGGATTTGATTTTTCCTCTTTTCGGTGTCCGGGACCTCCCGGCCTCGTTCGCAGGGAATGGGGGAGTATGCTCTCTCGACCGGCAGGTCCCGGACGCCACCCGAAGAAATGTAAAACAAAGTATAAGTATGAAAAAGAGTATTTCCGTAATTGTGTTGTCGGTGGCACTGAGCGCACTGACGGCCTACGGCGTGGTGCGGGCAGCCGATGCAAACCGTACATCGCCCAACACGACGACCGTGGTCTCCGACGGCTCCCTGTACCGGACCGTCAACCTGAACCAGACCGAGTATCCCGATTTTACCTATGCTGCCGAATCGGCAGTGGATGCCGTGGTTTTTGTCAAAGTGACAATCCGCAACGAGCAGAACTATGACATCGACCCGTTCCTGCGGTATTTCTTTGGTTTCGGCAATGGTGCGCCCCGGGAGCAGCAGGGCAGCGGTTCCGGCGTGATCATCCGCCCGGACGGCTACATCGTCACGAACAACCACGTGGTGTCCGGTGCGACCAAAATCGAGGTGACGCTGAACAACAACAAGACCTACGAGGCCAAGATCATCGGTACCGACCCGGCTACGGACGTCGCCTTGATCAAGGTGGATGCCGAAGGACTTCCTACCGTACCGTTCGGGGATTCCGACAAACTCCGTCTGGGCGAGTGGGTGCTGGCCATCGGCAGTCCGCTGGGCTATGAACTCCGCGGCACCATCACCGCCGGCATCGTGAGTGCAAAAGGCCGCTCGATGGGTGCCAGCCGCGATCCGCGCGAGCAGAACCAGCTGAAAATCGAATCCTTTATCCAGACCGATGCGGCCGTTAATCCCGGCAACTCCGGTGGCGCGCTGGTGAACAAGGCGGGCGAACTGGTGGGCATCAACACCGCCATCGTTTCGCAGACGGGTGCCTACTCGGGTTATTCGTTCGCGGTTCCGGTGAACATCGTCAAGAAAATCGTGGATGACCTGATTGACTTCGGATCGGTCCGCCGCGCCGTGCTGGGCGTCCGGATGGGAACGGTTACCGAAGAAATGGCGAAAGAATTGAAACTTTCTGTCAATAAGGGCGTATATATTGGTGAGGTAAGTGCAGGAAGCGCAGCGGACCAGGCCGGAATCAAGAAGGGAGACGTGATCCTTTCCGTGGACGGCGAGGAGATGAAGGAAGCTTCCGAACTGCAGGTGAAAGTGAACAGTTACCGTCCGGGCGATACGGCCAAGGTGCTCGTGAACCGGGACGGCAAGGAGAAGGAATTCACCGTGACCTTTGCGGGAACTGCCGAGAAGACCGGTACCGTGGATTCGGAAGGCCTGGTTGCCTTCTACGGATCGAAACTCCGCAAGGCATCGGACGAGACGCTCTCCCGCCTGGGCGTCAAGCAGGGTGTGGAAGTGGTTTCCGTAGGTCCCGGCAAACTGCTTGATGCAGGTGCCGCCGAAGGGTTCGTGATTCTCCGTGTGAACGATGAACCTGTAAGCACGCCCCAAGAGGTGGTGAACCTTGCCAAGAAGGCCAAGAGGACAGTTTATATCGAAGGCGTAACCGTTTCCGGCAGAACTTCTTACTTTGCATTCGGCAAGGAAGAATAGGAAAGTTACGTTACGATATAAATGAGACAGCTAAAGATTACAAAATCCATTACCAACCGCGAGAGCGCATCGCTGGACAAATATCTCCAGGAGATTGGCCGCGAAGAGTTGGTGTCACCGGAAGAAGAAGTTGAGCTGGCCCAGCGCATCCGCAAGGGTGACGAAGTGGCGCTCGAGAAACTCACCAGGGCGAACCTCAGGTTCGTGGTTTCTGTGGCCAAGCAGTACCAGAACCAGGGCCTGAGCCTCCCCGACCTGATCAACGAGGGTAACCTCGGTCTGATCAAGGCGGCCGAGAAGTTCGACGAGACCCGTGGATTCAAATTCATATCCTATGCGGTATGGTGGATCCGCCAGTCCATCCTCCAGGCCCTGGCCGAACAGTCCCGCATCGTGCGGCTTCCGCTGAACCAGGTGGGATCGCTGAACAAAATCAACAAGGCGCTCTCGCAGTTTGAACAAAAGAACGAACGTGCCCCGTCGAACGAGGAGCTTTCGGAGATGATCGATGTCCCGCAGGACAAGATTTCCGATACGCTCCGGGTGTCCGGCCGGCACGTTTCCGTTGATGCTCCCTTCGTGGAAGGGGAGGACAACAGCCTGCTGGATGTGCTCCCGAACGATGATTCGCCGATGGCCGACAAGGGTCTGGTGAACGAGTCGCTGAGCACGGAAATCGAGCGTTCCCTGCAAATCCTGACCCCGCGTGAACGGGAGATCATCAAATCGTTCTTCGGCATCGGCTGCCAGGAAATGACCCTGGAAGAGATTGGCGAGCGCCTGGACCTGACCCGGGAGCGCGTGCGCCAGATCAAGGAGAAGGCCATCCGCAAGCTCAAGAAACCGTCGGCCAGCAAGTTGCTCAAAACCTACCTGGGATAATGACGGCAGAACAGTTCCTGGCTTTGAAGGCTTCAGAAGCCGTCAAGGCCCTTTACGGAGCGGAAATTCCCGCGTCCGACATGCAGGTACAGGGTACCCGCAAGGAGTTTGAGGGGGACTATACCCTGGTGGTTTTCCCGCTTTTACGCGTCTCCCATGCCGCACCGGAAAATACCGGAAAGGCTATCGGTGACTATCTGGTGGCAAATGTGCCCGAGGTGGCCTCGTTCAATTGCGTAAAAGGTTTCCTGAATATCAGCCTTTCTCCGCTGTATTGGAACGAGGTGTTTTCCGCGGTGGCGGGCGATGCATCGTTCGGCCAGCTTCCAGCTACGGGACGCAACATCATGGTGGAGTTCTCCTCGCCGAATACCAACAAACCCCTCCATCTGGGGCATATCCGCAATAACCTGCTGGGTGACAGCGTGTCGCGCCTGCTGAAGGCCTGCGGCAACCAAGTCATCAAGAGTACCATCGTGAATGACCGCGGCGTGCACATCTGCAAGAGTATGTACGCCTGGGAAAAACTCTTTGACGGCGCCACGCCGGAATCGACCGGAAAGAAGGGCGACCACCTGGTGGGCGACTGCTACGTGGCGTTCGACAAACTCTATAAAGAGGAAGTGAAGCGCCTGATGGCGGAAGGTCTTTCCGAGGAGGAGGCCAAAAAAGAGGCGCCGTCCATCCGGGCCGCGCACGAGATGCTGTTGAAGTGGGAGCAGAACGATCCGCACGTGCGGGAGCTCTGGTCGATGATGAACGGTTGGGTGTACAAGGGCTTCGATGAGACCTATGCCTCCCTCGGCATCACCTTCGACCAGGTTGACCACGAGAGTGAGACCTATCTTCTGGGCAAGGAACTGGTGCAGAAGGGCCTCTCGGAGGGCGTCTTCGTCAAGGACCCCGACGGCTCGGTCTGGTGCGACCTTACGGCCGACGGCCTGGACCGCAAGCTAGTGCTGCGCGGCGATGGCACATCGGTCTATATCACCCAGGATCTGGGTACCGCCGAGCGGCGTTTCGAGACCTATCGCCTGGATTCCCACGTGTACGTGGTGGGGAATGAGCAAGACTATCATTTCCAGGTACTGAAGTTGATTCTCAAGAAGTTGGGCTTCGACTGGGCCGACCAGATTTACCACCTTTCCTACGGGATGGTGGAGCTTCCCGAGGGCAAGATGAAATCGCGCGAAGGAACGGTGGTGGATGCCGACGACCTTATCGAGAAAATGTACCAGGAAGCCCGTTCGGCGGCCGAAGAAAGCGGCAAGCTGGACAGCGTCCCCGAAGAGGAACGTGAGGCCCTTTTCCACATGGTGGGCCTGGGCGCCTTGAAGTACTTCATCCTGAAGGTGGATCCGAAGAAGACGATGCTCTTCGACCCGAAGGAATCCATCGATTTCAATGGCAATACGGGACCTTTCATCCAATATACCCATGCGCGTATCCGCTCCATTTTGCGCAAGGCATCGGAGCAAGGAATCGCCGCTACGCTGGAGAAGGGTATTACCTTGAATGCCAAGGAAACCCGCCTTGTCAAACTGTTGAGCCAGTATCCGGCCAAGGTGGCCGAAGCGGGGGCAGCCCTGTCGCCCGCCGTGATTGCCAACTATGCTTACGAACTGGCCAAGGAGTTCAATCAGTATTATCACGATACGCCGGTGTTGCGCGAAGAAGACGCCGCCCTGCTGTCGATGCGGCTGGTGCTCATCGATACGGTGGCCTCGGTGCTCCGGAAAGCCATGGCAATCCTGGGCATCCAACTGCCTGACCGGATGTAATTTCCTGCCGGTATGGCGGAGGAGAATGCCTATATGATTCCCACCTCCAAAAAGGAGGTTGAGGCCCTGGGATGGGATTACATCGATGTGATCCTTTTTACGGGCGATGCATTTGTGGACCATCCATCCTTTGGATCGGCGTGCATCGCCCGTTATCTCCAGAAGGCCGGTTATCGCGTGGCGGTGGTACCCCAGCCGAACTGGCGGGATGACCTGCGCGATTTCAAGAAACTGGGCGTTCCGCGTCTGTATTTTGGTCTGAACAGCGGGGCGATGGATTCCATGGTGAACCATTATACCGCGTCCAAACGGCTGCGGCACGATGATGCCTATACGCCTGAGGGAAAGGCCGGTGCGCGTCCCGACTATGCCGTCACGGTCTATACGCAGATCCTCAAAAAGCTCTTCCCGGAGATTCCGGTGGTGATTGGCGGGGTAGAGGCATCCCTTCGCCGGCTTACGCATTACGACTGGTGGCAGGACCGCCTGCTGCCGTCGGTGCTGGTGTCCAGCGGGGCCGACTGGCTCTGTTACGGAATGGGGGAGCGGCCGATGCTGGAACTGACCCGGGCGATTGAAAAGGGGTGGAACCGCCGGCAGATGGAACAGATTCCCCAACTGGCCTTCCTGCGGACCGGAAAACCGGCCCCCGGCGCGTTGACGCTGCATAGTTTCGAGGAGTGCCAGCAGAACAAGCGGTCCTTCGCGGAAAACTTCCATGAGATTGAAACCCATGCGAATATGCTCCATCCGGCAACCATCGTGGAACCGGTGGGGGAGGGCTACGTCCAGGTGAATCCGCCGTATCCGCCTGCCACGCAGGAGGAGATGGATGCCTGCTGGGACCTGCCGTTTACGAAGCTGCCGCATCCGCGCTACAAAGGGAAACGGATTCCGGCCTATGACATGATCAAGTATTCGATTATCACGCACCGGGGCTGCTTCGGAGGGTGTAATTTCTGTACGATCGCCGCCCATCAGGGTAAGTTCATCCAGAGCCGCAGCGAGGCTTCCATCCTGAAAGAGGTGAAGCAGCTGACCGGATTGCCGGGTTTCGCGGGGAACATTTCCGACCTGGGCGCCCCCACGGCCAACATGTACGGAATGGTGGGGAAGGATCCGTCGCTGTGCGCGAAATGCCGCCGAAAATCCTGCCTGTGGCCCGCTCCGTGCCCGAATATGAATCGATCGCATGCCCGCTTGATGGAACTGTATAAGAAGGTTGATGCGGTGAAAGGCATCCGCCATTCTTATATCGGCAGCGGCATCCGTTACGACCTCTTCCTTTCCGAAGACGGCTATGTGGACAATACCTCCCGGCCCTATCTGAAAACGCTGATCCTGGACCATACGTCCGGCCGGCTGAAAGTGGCGCCGGAACATACGGAGGACAATGTCCTTTATTATATGGCAAAACCTTCGTTCAAACTATTCGTTAAACTTCGTGCCGAGTTCGACAAAATCACCCGTGAGGCGGGCCGCCGGACCGGTATCGTTCCGTATTTCATTTCTTCGCATCCGGGGTGTACCTTGAAAGATATGCAGAACCTGGCACGGAATCCGGCTTTGAAAGGCCTGTATATGGATCAGGTCCAGGATTTTACCCCAACTCCCATGACGACTTCTTCCGTGATGTTCTACTCTGGGCTGGACCCGCGTACATTGAAGCCGGTTTTTTCCGAACACGATCTGGAAAAGAAAAAGAAACAGAAATCGCTGTTTTTTAGCAAATAGCTTAGAATAAGCGAGAAAAAAACTAAACCCTTTTAAAAAAAACGTTCAATCCTTTGTTTATTTTCAGAGGTTTGCTTAACTTTGACCATGTTTACTGAATACTTATTGCGAAAAAAGTAATTATTTACTCTATTATTAACTAAAATTTGTTTTCTATGAAGGTAAACAAAATGCTCGCTGCATGCGCAGTTGTGATGCTCTCCCTGTTGAGCTTTGCTGCGTATGCACAGAACCGTGCTTCCGGTACGGTTGTGGATGCCCAGGGCAATGCCGTTCCGGGTGCCAGCGTTGTCGTGAAAGGAACGATGACGGGTACCATGACGGACGCTCAGGGTTACTTCGCTATTCAGGCTCCCACCGGAGCGACGCTGGACATTACCTGCATCGGTTATGCTTCCCAGTCTGTCCCCGCCGGTCCGAACCTTCGCATTGTCCTTGCCGAAGACAACGAGTTCCTGGATGAAGTCGTGGTCGTCGGTTATGGTACGCAGAAGAAGGTCAACCTGACGGGTGCCGTCTCTACGGTTGATGTCGGCCGGACCCTTGAGGCCCGTCCTGTCGCCGATTTGGGCAAGGCCCTTCAGGGTGCCGTTCCCGGCTTGACCGTTATGAACAACAATGGTGGTATCGGTGGTTCCCCGACCCTTCAGATCCGTGGTCTGGGTACGCTGTCCAACAGCCAGAATTCCAGCCCGCTTATCGTGGTTGATGGTGTTGCCATGGAGGATATCTCTTACCTGAACACCCAGGATATAGAGAGCATCTCCGTCCTGAAGGATGCCGCTTCTTCCTCTATCTATGGTACCCGTGCTGCTTTCGGCGTGATTCTCATTACTACCAAGGGAGCACACAAGACGGACAAGGTTACGGTTACTTACTCCAACAACTTTGCATTCCGCAAGCCGACTGTTCTGCCTGAGTATCCGAATACGGTGGAGCAGATGACGGCTTTCAAACTTGCGAAAGAACGTAAAGGTGCTACGCCGGAACTCTTCGGTATGGTTATCAATGACAACTACATCGAACAGGCCCGTCAGTGGCAGGAACGTCACGGTTGGCAGAAGGCTGGTTACCGTGAGATGGTTGCCGGAGACGATTATATCGTTGCCACGACTGATACTGTTGATCCTGTGTCTGGTACAAAACTTCAGTCCAAGGGACAGGCCAACTACCTGGCCGACTGGGATGTGGCCGGTATCTTCTACAAGTCCTGGACTCCTGCCCAGACGCACAACGTTGCTGTTCAGGGCTCGACTGGAAATGTGGGTTACTACATGTCCGTTGGCTATGACAAAGAGGAGGGAACCGCTGAATTTGCTCCGGATGAGCTGTCCAAGTGGAATGTTACGGGTAATATTTCTGCTGATGTTACCAAATGGTGGAATGTCGGCCTTCGTTTCAATTTCGACAAGAAAGATTTCTCTACACCGTATGAAATTGGCCAGGGTTCCCTTCAGTACATCTGGCGTTGGGGTTCCTACTTTGGCCCTTACGGTACTGTGAATGGTGAAGATTTCCGTGCCATTGCCTATCGCAAACAGGCCGGTCGCAACCACGCGATCAACACGTACACCCGTTTGAGCGGATACACCAAGATCAAACTGATGGAGGGTCTTACCTTAAATGCCGACTATACCTATAATATTCACGATATCGACCGCAAGTTCAATGAGAACCCGGTTCGTGGTATCAACAACGGGTCTACCATTGTGGACGATAGTGGAAATATCGTTGTCAGCAACATCAAGACCTATACGGCTGTGAGTGGCTTTGCTGCCCGTGACTATTCCTACGCTTTCAACGCATATGCGGATTATGTCAAGACCTTTGCCCAGGACCACAACCTCCATGTTATGGTAGGTGTGAATGCAGAGGAAGGCGAGTACCAGTCCTATGATGCATATCGCCAGGGTTTGCTGGATACTTCTCTCCCTGAGTTCAATCTGACCGTTGGTACGGAGAACGTTTACAACATCGACTATCCGAGTACATATGGTCCTCGTCATACTCATTGGGGTGCCGCCGGTTATTTCGGTCGTATCAATTATGACTATAAGGGCCGTTACCTCTTGGAGTTGAATGGCCGTTTTGACGGTTCTTCCAGTTTCCCTGCCGGAAAACACTGGGCTTTCTTCCCTTCTGCTTCTGCCGGTTATCGCTTTACCGAGGAACCTTGGTTCGCTTCGTTTAAGAAGTATGTTTCCAACGGTAAGCTTCGCGCTTCTTATGGTGAGATTGGTAACCAGGCCATTGGTGAAAACATGTTCCTTTCCACGATTTCCCGTAAGACCTCCGGTATCTATTGGATTGGCAACTCCAACTCGACTACGGTTAGCATGTTCGATGCACCGACTCTCGTTTCCGACGAATTGTCCTGGGAGCGTATCCGCACTTTTGATGTGGGCGTAGACCTCGGTTTCCTGAACAACGAGTTGAACGTCACGTTCGATTGGTATCAGCGTACCACCAACGACATGTTGGCTCCTGCTGCTTCCATGCCGGCCATTCTGGGCGCCTCCGCTCCGTATACCAACAACGGAACGCTTCGTACCCGTGGTTGGGAACTCATCCTTGACTGGCACCATCTCTTTGGTAAAGACCTGATGGTCTGGGCCAATGCCAGCCTCAGCGATGCCAAGTCTGTTGTTACCAAGTGGGACAATGACAGCCATACCATCAATTCTACCTATGAAGGAAAGGTCTGGGGTGATATCTGGGGCTTTGAGACCGACCGCCTCTTTGAGGTGAGCGATTTCACGGGCTTCAACGCCAACGGTATCCCTACGGGCTATGCTGCCGGTGTCCCGGACCAGAGCGGTCTGGAGAACGGCGGTTTCCATTATGGTCCTGGTGATGTGAAGTACGTGGACCTGAATGGTGACGGCAAGATTGACGGTGGTAAAGGAACGGAAGAGGATCATGGTGACCTTAAGGTGATCGGTAACCTCCTCCCTCGCTATCAGTACAGCTTCCGTCTTGGCGCTTCCTGGAAAGGCTTCGATCTCGATATGTTCTTCCAGGGAATCGGCAAACGTGATGTCTGGACCCAGTCTTCCATGGTTTATCCTTGCGTCCGTAATGCTGATGCGACCATCTTCGCCAATGAACTTGACTATTGGAAGGGTACCTGGAACGGTACTTCCTGGACGGTCGAGAATCCGCAGACCGAGTTCGGTCGCCTGTGGTCCGGTGGTAACGAAAAGGGTACGGTTGCCGGTATTGAAAACGGTAGCAAGAACTTCTATCCTCAGAGCCGCTACATCAGCCACATGGCATACCTGCGCCTGAAGAACCTCACCTTTGGTTACACCCTGCCGTCTTCCTTGACCCGCAAGGTCTGCATCGAGAAGGCTCGTGTTTATTTCAGCGGTGAGAACCTCTTCGAACTCATTAACCGGACCAATGGTCCTTTCGATCCTGAAACCGGTGGTATGAAACCGAATACCAACAATGTGGGTGGTGATGGTAACATTACCAACAGCGTCTTTGGACGTGTGGATCCTTTCTTCCGCACCTTCTCCTTCGGTGTTCAGATTACTCTTTAACCTTCAGAAGAATCCATTATGAAAAGATTTGTTTCTAGCATAGTCATTACGGTTGCCGCTCTGCTCATGTTCTCTGCGTGCAACAAGATGCTGGACAAGGCTCCGCTTGATTCTTTCGCCGATGATAACTTCTGGACGAAAGAGGCCAATGTAGAGGCTTATGCCAACACCTTCTTCAACAACTTCGCCGGTTATGGTAACAGCGGTGGCGGTGGTTCTTTCTACTTCCCGACACTGAACGATAACCAGGCTGATGCTTCTTTCCGTGACTGGAACTATAACAATGTGCTTGTTACGAACAGTGACTGGACTTCTCCGTATGTCGAGATTCGTCGTGCCAATATTCTGATTTCTCGTGTAGAGAAGATGGATATTGCGAGTGAAGCCAAGGCTCACTGGACAGGTGTCGCCCGTTTGATTCGTGCCCTTCAGTATTACTGGTTGGTCCGGACTTTCGGTGATGTTCCTCTCGTAGATCACGAACTCAACATTTCCGAGACGGAAGTTATCTTCCAGCCCCGTCAGGATCGTGACAAAGTGATGGATTTCGTACTGGATGACCTGGATTTCGCTGTTACCAATATCCGTGACGTTGTGAATCGTACGGGTTGGAGCCGTGACCTTGCCCAGGCTATCAAGGCAGAAATCTGCCTCTTTGAAGGTACGTATTGCAAGTATCGCGTTGCGGCCGACGGCCAGAAGGCCCCGGATACGAACCGCGCCACTGCTTTCCTTACTGCTGCCAAGACGGCGGCATCCGCTATCATGGCCAAGGGCGCTTATGTGCTGAATGATACCTATGCCAGCACTTACAATTCTCTTGACCTTACCAATAGCAAGGAAATGATCCTTACCAAGCATTATGCGAAGGATGTGTTTATGCATTCCCTGCCGGATTATACCTGCTCTTCTTCCCAGGCTTATGGTCTGACGAAGGACGCTTTCAATGCGTATCTGTTCACCGATGGTTTGCCTAAGGCTACCACAACGAAGAATAATACGGACATCCCGACGGTGATGGATGCTGCCCAGCACCTTACGATTACCGATCTGCTTGCCGTTCGTGACCCTCGTCTGTCCGCTGCCATTGATGGTACGCTCATGACGGTTCCGAATCCGTTCAAGGGTCGTTTCGGCCGTTCGGACGATGTGAACCAGACTTCTTCCACCGGCTACGGTGTGCTGAAGTATGATAGCAAGGATCTGGCTGTCGGTTATCGTGTGGAAACGGGTAAGAACTATACCGATGCTCCGCTGTACTGGCTGGCTGTTATTTACCTGGAGTATGCCGAGGCTTGCGCTGAGTTGGGTGCATGCACGCAGACCGATCTGGATAATTCCATCAACAAACTGCGTGACCGTGTGGGTATGCCTCATTTGACGACTACCCCTGCTGCTGATCCTGCAAATAACATGGGTGTCAGCGCCCTGATTTGGGAGATTCGTCGTGAGCGTCGCGTTGAGTTGATGTTCGACAACAACTTCCGTTTCTGGGATCTGAACCGTTGGCATCAGCTTGACAAACTTGATACGAAGCAGTATCCTGATATCAAGTTGGGTGCAAATGTAAAGAACGATCCTACATCGATGTCCAGCACGGATATTACCGTCACTGCAGACGGATATATCAATGCTTATCCGAACAACGATCGTATTTACGATAAGAAGTACTACTTCTATCCGGTTCCTACTTCTCAGATTCAGCTGAATGAGAAGCTTACCCAGAACCCTGGTTGGGAAAAGTAGTTTAGCTTCTACTAAATAAAAAACCGCTCTGGCAGTCCCAGAGCGGTTTTTTTGTATTTGTATTCGCAACTTGTTGAGGTTGAATCGTTTTAGCTAAAATTTTTAAAAAAAAACTCTTGCATTATTCAAATGTTTGGATAACTTTGCAACAGTCAACGTATTTATGCAAAGAAAACTGTCCATATTCTATCGGCAGATAAAGGCCAAGCGCTGGCGTCTTGTTGCCCTCGGGCGATAAGGCGCGACCTCTGCGTGCTGCCTCGGTGAGACCAGACGCAGGCTACCCCGGAAGCCGTGGTCCAGACCTCCGGGCACAAATACAAAATCAATTTTACAATTTAACGATACAGCCTAATGAAAAGGTTATTTTTAACCGTGGCCTTGGCCACCGAGGGCATACTATGCTTTGCCCAAAACCCGACGCAAACCCTGGCTGATACCCTGGCGTTGGATGAAATCTTTGTCGTAGCCTATGGAACTGCCAAGAAAAGCAGCTATTCCGGAAGTGCATCCGTGGTCCGATCTGAAGTCCTTCAGGGCCTCCCGGCAGCCAGTTTCGAGGGCGCCTTGGGCGGCCGTGTGGCCGGCCTGCAGGTAACCACCCCGTCCGGCCAGGCCGGAAGCATGCCGCAGATGCGTATCCGGGGCATCGGCTCCATGAACGCATCGAACGAACCCCTCTATGTAATTGACGGGGTACCGGTAAACAGCGGCGACGGCGGTCAGATGAGCGATTATACCTATTCTACCAATAACCTGTTGAACAACTTGAATCCGGACGATATCGAGTCCATCTCGGTCTTGAAGGATGCGGCGGCTTCGTCGCTGTATGGTTCCCGTGCGGCGAACGGCGTGATCCTGATTACCACCAAGACAGGTAAGGAAGGCCGTCCCACGGTCCGGCTGAACATGTCGGTGGGCATTACCCCGTCCTGGGCAACGCGGAACTACGAGGCTGCGGGCGTACAGGAACAGGTGAATATGCTCTACACCGTGTTCCATGACTATGCCGTTACCGGCCAGGGCAAGTCCGAGGCGGATGCCAATGTGGCCGCCCTGAACCGGCTGAACAGCAAATTCAACAAACACGGATACGCGTTCAGTACCACGGAAACGGGGGCCTATGCTCCGGTGACGATATCGGAATATGACCATTCCGGCCGCGAGGGCCGTTATTTTGACTGGGATGACGCCTATTTCCGCACCGCCGTGTATCAAACCTATGACCTGAGCGTGAGCGGCGGCCAGAACGGAACGACCTATTATGCCTCCCTTTCCTATACCGACGACCAGGGCCGTCTGCGCATGAACGCTTTTAACCGCTACTCCGGCAGGGTGAATGTAAATCAGCGCATCGGAGAGTTCTTTGAACTGGGAACCAATGTAACGGTGAGCCGTACTTCCCGCAGCGGATACAACGATTCCCGCAACACCGGATCCAACCTCTTCATGCAGACGCGCAACCTTCTCTGGGGCCTGTACTGGCCTACCGATTACAAAACGGGGGAGGAGTGGACGGCCCGCTATGGCAGCTACGCCCAAAATGCCCTCTATTATGACCATGAGTGGGACAACCAGGCGAACACGCTGCGCGCGGCCATCACGGAAACGGCCCAGCTTCACCTGTTGCGCGGCCTGAATCTGAAATCCATTTTCTCCTACGACCATACCACTTCGGCCGAGAGCCTGTACTACGGAGCCAACCACTTCAACGGTTCGTCGGTCAACGGACGCATCCACGAGTTCCGGACGCTGTACGCGAAAATGGTATCCTCTACGACGATAGACTGGCACTGGAACCACGACGGCCACTCCCTGGCCTTGCTGGCCGGCTTCGAGGCCGAGAAGAATACGACCGACTTTACCCGTTCCACGGGAGAGAACCTGCCGACCAGCACCCTGCATACCGTGGGTACGGCCGGAACCCTGTCGGCCAACGGATACAGTTGGGGCAATTCCATGGTTTCCATCCTCTCCAAAGCTGATTATAACTGGGAGGAACGGTATTTCCTGTCGGCTTCGTGGCGTCGTGACGGCTCGTCCCGTCTGAGTCCGGAAACACGCTGGGGCAACTTCTGGTCTGTCTCGGGTGCCTGGCGCCTGAATCGCGAATCTTTCCTGGAGAATGTGGACTGGCTGAACAACCTGCGCCTGCGGGCATCGTACGGTATCAACGGTACGCTTCCGTCCGACGATTACGGTTACATGAACCTCATGTCCTACGGCAACGCCTATATGGGCAATCCCGGCAGCGAGGTCGTGTCTCCGGTGAACAATTCGCTGACATGGGAAAGCAACCATACGCTTAACCTGGGACTCGATTTTGGTTTCTGGGGGAACCGCTTCCGGGGAACCGTGGAATACTATAACCGCGTTTCGGAAAACCTGCTGCAGGATGTCCCGATCTCGCAGATCACCGGTTTCTCGTCCACGCTGCGCAACCTGGGCCGGATCCGCAACAGCGGTATCGAGGTGGAACTGGGTGGCGATATCATCCGGACCGGCAACCTCCTGTGGGATGCCACCGCGAACATCTCCTTCCTCTCTTCCCGCGTGACCGACCTGTACAACGGGGCCGATATCATCTGGTACGATCCTACCGGAGAGGACGACCGCGCGCAGTTTATCTACCGGGAAGGGGAGTCTCCGCTGGCTTTCTACGGCTATGAGTGGGCCGGTGTAGATCCGCAGAACGGAAAAACGGTGTGGTACACCAATAACGACGAGGCACCGATTACGTTCAACGGGCGCAACGCCTCCTACGATTATCGTGATGCAGATGAGATTGTCATCGGCAATGCCGTTCCGTTTGCGACGGGCGGCCTTTCTACCACCCTCCGCTGGAACGGCTTCGATTTCGGTGCCCATTTCCTCTTCAAACTGGGTGGAAAACTCTATGACGGCGCATACAAGGACGTGGCCGATGACGGCTACTACTGGGAGCGTATCCGGGCCCAAAGCTACTATGACAATATGTGGACGCCGACCCATACGGACGGCAGCCAGCCTGCCCTTTCCGGCATGGACCTGGAGAATTCGATGCAGTACAGTACGCGTCACCTGCACAATGCTACCTTCCTGCGCCTGAAGAACCTTTCGCTGGGTTATACGCTGCCCCGGGCCCTGACCCGTCGGGTCTGCATCCAGCGTGCCCGGGTCTATACCACGGCATCCAACCTGTTTACGCTGTCCAGTTACCATGAGGCCGATCCGGAGGTGAACGCCTTCGGTACACGTGGCTGGGAGACCCCGCTGGGCAGGAGTTTCGTTTTTGGCATCGAGTTACAATTCTAAAGAAGACAACACCATGAAAAGAATCGTTATCCTTGTGATTGCCAGTGTGCTGGCCGTGTCCTGCAACGACTTTTTGGACATGCAACCTACCCGCTCCGCCAATGCCTCCCAGGCAATCGGTACACCGGATGATGCCCAGGTAGCCCTGAACGGTATTATGCGCAGCCTGACCGGTGCGTCCCTGTACGGCCGCAACCTGATGCTCTACGGCGATGTCCGTGGCGGTGACCTGACCATCTATTCGGCCGGCCGCGGTCTGGACGGCCTGTATTCGTTCAACCATTCGGCCACGTCCAATTCGTTCGGCGGATTCTGGTCCGATGGCTTCTTTGTGCTGATGCAGGTAAACAACCTCATCGAAAACATCCGTGCCCTGCAGGCGGAAGGAAAGACGGGATTTGACCGCCACCTGGGCTCGGCCCTGACGGTGCGCGCCATGCTTACCTTCGACCTGGTACGCCTCTATGGCCGTCCTTATACGCAGGATCCGTCGGCTTTGGGTATTCCGGATGTCCGCCGTACCCTTTCGGCCGAAGAGACCCTGGGCCGGGTAACGGTGAAGGAAAACTATGCCGCGATCCTGGAAGACCTGAAAGAAGGCGAAACCCTGCTCTCTGCCGACAAGACGCAGCGGAAGGGCTATCCCGGCTATTATGCCAATCTGGCCCTCCAGGCCCGTGTGAGCCTGTTTATGGCCGATTATGATACGGCCCTGGCCCGTGCCAAGGCGGTGATTGCCGGTCCTTTCTCCCTCTATGAACCCGCAGACTGGTGTGCCTCCTGGGCCCAGCAGTGGGGGAGTGAGTCCATCTTTGAACTGGGGGTGGATACCGAAGCCGACCTTACCACCGCTTCGTTGGGATATTATTATATGTGTTACCACTTTGCCGGCCTGACCACCGCCATGGGCTGGTTCCTGGCCAGTGATTATTTCCTGAACCGTCTGGGCGAGGATCCGTCCGATGTCCGCTGGGGCGTGATGGGCATAGATGAGTCGGTGGAGAGAGGTGAAAGCACGAACCGCCAGGGCGCCTGCTACAAATATGTTGGCGGCGCACCGGCTTTGGGCGATGGAAAAGAAACCCGTACGGCCGTGAATATCAAGCTGATCCGTCTGTCGGAGGTGTATCTCATTGCCGCCGAGGCTGCCTTGAATGCCACGACGCCGGATGCAGAAGCGGCTGCCGGCTACCTGAACCAGATCCGTCGGCGCAGTCCGAACCTCGCGCCGGCAACGGCCGCCACCGTATCGGACGATATGATTCTGGCCGAGCGCAGCAAGGAGCTTTTCGGCGAGGGACACCGCTTCTTCGACCAGATCCGCCGCGGACGTTCCATCGAATTTAACGACGATTTCCAGGATGTGCCCGTAAGTGGCCGTCAGAAGGTGATACAGGCTGATTATCAACGCAATATTCTTCCGATTCCGCAGTCCGAAATCCACGCCAATCCGGTTATTGCCAAACAACAAAATCCGGGGTATTGAATAATTCAGAAAAATGTCCTAATATTGCACTGTAAAATGTAATAGCAAAGGACAAAATGGATCAGAAGAAAAGACACGTCGTTAGCTACGAGAATATGTCTCCGGAGTTGGCTGCCGCATTCGCAGAGAAGTATCCGAAGGGGTTCAGTGATTACCTGGCCGACCTCGTCAAATATACCAAACCGGACGGTACCCCGTTCTATGCCGTAACCATCGAAATCCCCGATGCCATCTACCTGGTAAAGATCAAGGTGAAGACGGATGACATCGAAGACCTGGAGCGTTGGCTAGAAGGCGAGGACGATGCCGACAACGAAGATGTGGCGGGTTCCGCCGCGACTTCGGGCGACACGGGCAGCACGCTTCCGGACGACAATATCTCGCAGTACAGCACAGGAGACGACGATCCTGATAATGCATAGGAAGCTCCTGTTGCTTTCCCTTGCGGTAGGGACGGCGGCCGGAGGTGCCGCCGTCCTGCTGCAGTCGGTGATCCGCTGGATCCGCACGGGCTTGAACGCCCTGACCGGCAGTGCGGGAAACGGGTGGATGGTACTGGTCCTGCCGGGAATCGGCATGCTCCTGTCCCTGATCTTCTGCAAATACATCATCAAAGACAATATCGGACACGGTGTCACGAAGGCGCTGGTGGCCGTTTCCAAAAATGACTCGCGCATCCGGCCGCACAACATGTGGTCCTCGGTACTGGCGAGCGGCGTGACCATCGGTTTCGGCGGTTCCGTGGGAGCCGAGGCGCCGATTGTCTATACGGGAGCCGCCATCGGTTCCAACCTGGCCCGGTGGACGGGGATGTCGTACCGGAACATGACCATCCTGTTGGGATGCGGAGCTTCCGCGGCCGTGGCGGGCATTTTCAAGGCGCCGCTGGCCGGCGTGCTGTTTACGCTGGAGATCCTGCTGTTCAACATTTCCATGACCTCGATGATGCCGCTCTTGCTCTCTACGGTGAGCGCAACGGTGGTTTCCTATCTTTTCCTGGGCCCTCAGACGCCTTTCCAGTGTACGCTGAGCGCCTTTACCATGCGGAACATCCCTTTCTATATCCTGCTGGGCCTGTTCTGCGGGGCGTGCTCCATCTATTTTATCCGCACCACGCTGGGAATGGAAGACTGGCTGGGAAAACTGCGCAACCGCTATGTGAAATGGGCCCTGTGCTCGCTGGGACTGGGCGTCCTCCTCTTCCTCTTCCCGCCGCTCTGGGGGGAGGGGTATGATTCCCTGGGTGTCCTGCTGCAGGGCGGGGAACTGGGCCTGGAAGGGAGTTCGCCGCTGTCGTTCATGCTGGAAAAACCGGTGCTGGTCCCCGTTCTCTTTTTGCTCATCCTCTTGCTAAAGGTCTTTTCCATGACCTTTACCAATGCGGGTGGCGGCGTGGGCGGAACCTTCGGTCCTACGCTTTTCGTGGGCGCGATTGCCGGTTTTGTTCTGGCCCGGACGCTGAACCTCCTTTCCCTGGACGTTCCGGAGCAGAATTTTGTCCTGGTGGGCATGGCGGGCCTGATGGCGGGCGTGATGCAGGCCCCCATGACGGCTATCTTCTTAATTGCAGAAATATCAGGCGGCTACGAATTGCTGGTGCCGCTCATCCTGACGTCTGCGGTGTCGTTCGGCGCCACCCGCCTGGTGGAAAAATACTCCATCTATACCAAACGGATTGCCATGACGGGCGAACTGCTCACCCATGACAGCGACCAGGCCGTGCTGACCTTGCTGAAGCTCGATTCCCTGGTGGAAAAGGACTTCCAGCCGGTCCGGATCGATGATACCCTGGGCAGCCTCGTTGAGGCGGTTTCCTCGTCGCAGCGGAACCTTTTCCCGGTTTTGGATGAGAAACAGCATTTCCAGGGCTGTGTCTCGCTGGAAGACATCCGCCGGGACATGTTCCAGACCCAGCTCTATGCTTCCAAACATGTTTTCAATTACATGCATTCCGTGCCAGCCTATATCTACGAGGGCGAAAACATGGAAAGCGTGATGAATAAATTCGAGACGACCGGCGCCTGGAACCTGCCCGTGGTGAAGGAAGACCGGACCTATGTGGGATTCGTTTCCAAATCCAAGATTTTCTCTGCCTACCGGGACGAACTCCGGCTGGTTTCTGCCGATTAATTTTGTAAATTTGCGATATGAAAGAATTGTACATCCAACATATCGCATCGCGCGTCGGGGTGCAGCCCTGGCAGGTTGAAAACTGTATCCACTTGTTTGAAGAGGGGGACACGATTCCCTTCATCAGCCGGTACCGGAAAGAAAAAACCGGCGGACTGGACGACGTGGCCGTGGCCGAGGTCCGGCATTGGAACGACGTCTTTACCGAGATGGAAAAACGGAAGGAGACCATCCTCGCTACCATCGAAGAGCAGGGAAAACTGAGCGATACCTTGCGTGAGCAGATCGTTTCCTGTGTTGAGGCCGCCCGGCTGGAGGATTTGTACTTGCCGTATCGTCCCAAGCGGCGTACGCGGGCTACGGTCGCCAAGGAAAAGGGTCTGGAGCCCCTGGCCGATGCCATGTATGAGGTGAAGATTGCCGATCCGGTCCGCGAAGCCCGCCGCTATGTAAAGGAGGGCGTGGCCGATGAGGAAGAGGCGCTCGCCGGAGCGCGGGACATTATCGCCGAACGCTTGAGCGAAAGCGCGCCGGTACGCGAAACCGTCCGCGGCATCTATCGGACGCGCCGCATTGTCTCCAGCGTGACCAAGGCGGGAAAATCCTCGCCGGAAGCGGCCAAATACCGGTCCTATTTCGATTTTTCCATTCCGCTCTCGCGCGTACCCGCGCATAACCTCCTGGCCATGCTTCGCGCGGCCAACGAAGGCTATCTGAATTTGAAAATCGATGCCGATGCCGAGAAATGCGGCAATAAGCTCTACTATGATTTCTGCCACGAGCGGCGTTATCCTTCCGCTTCCCTGGGCGAGCAGATCCGCCAGGCCGTGGACGATGCCTATGACCGCCTGCTGGCTCCGTCGATTACGAATGAAATCCTGAAGGAAGCCAAGGAAAAGGCCGATTTGGAATCCATCCGTGTTTTTGGGGAGAATCTGCGGCAGTTGCTCCTGTCCGCTCCGGTGGGACAGAAACGGACGCTGGCCATCGACCCGGGATTCCGGAATGGGTGCAAGACGGTCTGCCTGGATGCCCAGGGGAACCTGCTGCATCACGAGATTATCTTCCCGCATCCTCCGCAGAATGAGAAAGTTAAATCCATCACGGCCCTTTCCGCGATGGTGGAAAAATACAAGATTGAAGTGATTGCCATCGGCAACGGAACGGCTTCGCGCGAAACGGAGGATTTCGTGCGCCGCGTGGGGCTGCCGGAATCGGTCAAGGTCTTTACCGTGAGCGAGGATGGGGCGTCCATCTATTCCGCGTCCGAAGTGGCCCGCGAGGAGTTTCCGGACGAAGACGTGACCGTGCGCGGTGCGGTTTCCATCGGCCGCCGGCTGATGGACCCGCTGGCAGAGTTGGTGAAGATCGACCCGAAATCGCTGGGAGTCGGTCAGTATCAGCATGATGTGGACCAGAACCTCCTGCGCGAGAAACTGGACAACACCGTGGTGTCCTGCGTGAACAGCGTGGGCGTGAACCTGAATACGGCCAGCCCGTACCTCTTGCGTTACGTGAGCGGAATCGGACCGGTCCTGGCCGCCAATATCGTGTCCTGGCGTACGGAAAAGGGGAATTTTACTTCCCGCAAGCAATTGCTGGACGTGCCGCGGCTGGGTGCGAAGGTCTTTGAACAATGTGCGGGCTTCCTGCGCATCCGCGGAGCTGCTAATCCGTTGGATGATTCTGCCGTCCATCCCGAGCGGTACGCCGTCGTCGATAAGATGGCGGCCGATCTGGGTGTTACCACGGCTCAGCTGGTGGGCAACGCCGAACTCTGTGGCAAGATCAAAGCCGAGGATTATGTGGGGAAGGATGTGGGTCTGCCCACCATCCGCGATATCCTGCAGGAATTGGTGAAACCCGGCCTGGACCCGCGCGAAACGGCCCAGGAGTTTTCGTTCGCGGAAGACATCCATTCCATCGAGGACCTGCACGAGGGGATGGAACTGCCCGGCATCGTGACGAATATCACGAATTTCGGGGCGTTTGTGGATATCGGCATCCATGAAAACGGCCTCCTCCATGCCTCGAAGATGCAGGGATTGTCACTGAAACTGCATCAGCGCATCAAGGTGCGGGTAACGAATGTGGATTTGGACCGCCTGCGGATTTCCCTGGCACCGGTCCGGTAGTGTTTTTGAGTAGATGAGTGTTCGTTCTAAGAGTAAAAAAATAGCGGTCTATACGGTTTCCCTGCTGGCGATTGTCCTCTGGGGAATGTCGTACATCTGGAACGACCGCCTGTTGCGGTTGGGAATCCCCGTCGAGTATTTCGTGTATGTACGGGTGCTGATGGCGGGAATGCTGCTGTTGCTGTACAATATTGTCGTTGGACACAACATCCATATCCACCGGAAGGACTCTTTTAAATTCCTGGCGCTGGCGGCCTGTGAACCCTTTATCTATTTTGTGTGCGAGACCTATGGCATCCAACTGACACAATCTCCCACCTACAGCGCCCTCATCATTGCTTCTACGCCGATTTTTTCGATGGTGGCAGGTATCCTGATCTTCCGGGAGGACCTTTCGCTGCTGAATATCCTGGGGGTGCTGGTTTGCCTGGGCGGCCTGGGGCTGGTTACCTTCTCTTCCAGCGAGGTGGGCGAGTACTTCTTCCTGGGTATCCTCCTGCTGCTGGTGGCGGTGCTGGCCGAGGTGGGGCATGCCTCGTTCACCAAATCGCTCTCCGGCAACTATCGGGCAGAAGTGATCGTGATGTATCAGTTCCTGATTGGATCGGCCTACCTGATGCCGCTCTTCCTGACGCGCGGCCTGAAGCATTTCGAGTACGACCTGTATCTCTCGTGGGCGGTTCTGGAGCCGATTCTCTGTCTGGCCCTGCTTTGCTCCAGCCTGGCCTTTACCCTGTGGGTGAGTTCCATCAAAATGCTGGGCGTGGCCAAATCCAGTATCTTTATGTCCATGATTCCGGTGGTGACAGCCGTCGCCGGTTATCTGGGCGGGACGGAAATCCTCTCCCCGGTGCAGTGGGGCGGTATTCTCATTGCTGTTTTCGGGGTGGTATTCAGCCAATGGGCTTGTAAGCGAGCGGCTGGCCGGAAGGCGAAGCGCTAAGGGTTTCCCCGTTTTCTACGACTTTTTCCCCGCGAAGCCAGACCTGCAGGATCTGGCCGGTGAACGTCATTCCTTCATAGGGGGTCCAGCCGCATTTATAGGCCGGTTTTCCTACGGTCCATTCCGCTTTCGGGTCGATGATCACCAGGTCGGCATCATAGCCGGGGGCCAGTTTCCCTTTGTTTTGCAGGCCGAAAATGCGGCCGGCGTTTTCGCTCATGAGCGCGGCAATCCGCGTGAGCGGAAGGCCGGTCCGGGCTGCCAGGGTAAGCATGGCGGAAAAGGATTCCTGGATGGTGGGCATGCCGGACGGGCAGGCTCGATAGGGACGGGCCTTCTCGGCCGGCAGATGGGGGGCATGGTCGCTCCCGATGGTGTCGAAAACCCCGCTTGCAACGGCTTCGCGCAGGGCTTCCCGGTCGGCGGCGGTCTTCACGGCGGGGTTGCATTTCAGGCGGCTGCCCAGCCGGTCATAATCGTCCTCGCAGAACCACAGGTAGTTGGCCGATGTCTCGGCGGTGATGCCCGGGTTGTGGATTTTGGCGGCCCGGATCATCTCGGCTTCCTCCTTCGTGGAAACATGCAGCAGGTGCAGCCGGGTGCCTTTTGCGATGGCCATTTCCAGGGCGGCTATCGTAGAAACGAGGCAGGCGCGGCGGGAACGGATGCTGCTGTGGAAACGGATGGGAATATCCTCCCCGAATTGTTCCAGCGCCTTTTCCAGGTTCTCGCGGATGGTTCTCTCGTCCTCGCTGTGCACCAGGATTTCGCGTCCGTTGATGCCGAAGAGGGTCTCCAGCACTTCCGGGCTGTTGACCAGCAGGTTCCCGGTGGAGGACCCCATGAAAACCTTGATGCCCGCAGCCCCGGGGATTCCGGCCAGGGTGGCGACATTGTCGGCTGTGGCGCCGATATGGAAACCGTAATCGGTCCAGAACCGTCCATCGGCCCGCGCCAGTTTGTCCTGCAAGGCTTCGGCCGTGGTGGTCGGGGGGAGGGTGTTGGGCATATCGATGCAGGAGGTGATGCCACCCAGCAGGGCTGCGCGCGATTCGGAGGCCATATCGGCCTTTTGCATCATCCCGGGTTCCCGGAAATGGACGTGGGCGTCGATGCCGCCTGCCATCAGCACTTTCCCTTGCAGGTCCACGACTTCCGTTCCTTCCGGCAGGGGACCGCCACAGGCTTTTTCCACGGCGTTCTCTCCATAACCGATTCCGCAGATGCGCCCGTTATCTATGGCAAGGGCGCCTTGTTCGGAAGACGCCCCCGTTACGATCTGTGCCCGGGTAAAAAGGATCATTCCTTTCGGGGTTGCAGTTTACGGAACCGCAGTTTGAGAACACCCCAGAAGGCTTCTCCGAAGATACCGCTGCTCATCTTGGATTCCCCCTCTTTTCGGTTGATGAAGATGATGGGGACCTCGGCAATCTTGAAGCCCAGCCGATAGGCCGTATATTTCATTTCAATCTGGAAGCCGTATCCTTTCATTTCGATGGCGTCCAGGTCGATGGCTCGCAGCACCTTGCTGCTATAGCATTTGAAACCGGCCGTGCAGTCGAACACCTTCATGCCCAGGATTTTCCGGACATATACCGAGGCGAAGTAGGACATGAGGATGCGGCCGATGGGCCAGTTCACCACGCTCACTCCGTCGCAGTACCGCGAGCCGATGGCCAGGTCGGCACCGCCCTGTGCACAGGCCTCGTACAGGCGTTCCAGGTCGTCGGGATTGTGGGAAAAGTCGGCATCCATCTCGAAAACATAGTCGTAGCCGTGCTCCAGCGCCCATTTGAATCCGGTGAGGTAGGCGGTTCCCAACCCCTGTTTCCCCTTGCGTTCCAGCAGGAACAGCCGCTCCGGAAACTCTCCCTGAAGGGTTTTGACGATACCGGCCGTCCCGTCCGGGGAGCCGTCGTCAATGACCAGAATATGGTATCCGCCGGCAAGGCTGAACACCTTTCGGATGATCTTTTCAATGTTTTCCTTCTCATTGAAGGTGGGAATGATAACCAGCTTGCTATGTTGCATGATACAAATATACGAATAAAAATTATGATTTATGACAAATTATGTGTAAATTTGTAAAATTTAAAAGATTACTTATGAAGTCTATTTCTTGCTTTATTCCGTTACGGGACCGAGCCCAGGTGGAGGCAACTGTTTCCTGCCTGCTGGCAGAAAAAGAGGTCGCAGAGGTTTATCTGCTGAAGACTCCGGAGGTGGAAGCGGTGACGATAGAAGGCTGCAAGGTCCTCGACGTCCCTTCCCTGAATGGTACGGAGGCCGTGAAAGCGATCGCATCGGTTTCCCGGACGGATTTTTCCTTGATTTATACCAAATTCACGACGCTGAGTTTCGGGCAGTATGCGTTGGAGCGGATGATCGCCCTGGCCGAAGATATGAACGCGGCCATGACGTATGCCGACCATTTCAACGTTGCGGACGGTGTCCGTACGCCGGCTCCCGTGATCGATTGCCAGCCGGGTGCGCTTCGGGACGATTTCGATTTCGGTTCCGTCCTCCTGTATCGGACCAGCGTGCTGAAAGCGGCGGCTGCGCGGATGGATGTATCGTACATGTTCGCCGGTTTGTACGATCTTCGCCTGAAGGCTTCCCAGATAGGTCCGCTGGTGCATATCAGCGAGTTCCTGTATTACGATACCGAGACCGATACCCGTGCATCGGGCGAGAAGCTCTTCGACTATGTTAATCCGAAGAACCGTGGTGTCCAGGTGGAGATGGAGCAGGTCTGCACCCAGCATCTGAAGGATATCGGCGGCTACCTGGCTCCGCATTTCAAACCCATCGTATTCTCCGATGAAGCGTTCGAGTACGAGGCTTCCGTGGTGATTCCTTGCAAGAACCGTGTCCGTACCATCGGCGACGCCATCGCATCGGCGTTGAATCAGAAGACTTCCTTTAAATATAATGTTATTGTGGTGGATGACAATTCGGACGACGGTACCGTGGAGATCATCAAGTCCTTCCTGACGGATCCGAAGTTGGTTTATATCGCTCAGGATACTACCTGGCACGGTATCGGCGGCAACTGGAATTCCGCCCTGCATCATCCCAAATGCGGCCGTTTCGCCCTGCAGCTGGATTCCGACGACGTCTATGCCGATGAAAATGTGGTCCAGCGTTTCGTGGATGCTTTCTATGCCCAGAATTGCGCCATGGTGGTGGGTACCTACCGCTTGACCGATATCGACCTCAATACCATCCCGCCGGGCGTGATCGACCACCGCGAGTGGACGCCGGAAAACGGTCGGAACAATGCCCTGCGCGTCAATGGCCTGGGCGCTCCGCGCGGTTTCTATGTGCCGCTGATGCGGGAACTGAACTTCCCGCCCACGAAGTATGGCGAGGACTATGCCGTGGGGCTCCGTGTAAGCCGTGAGTACCAGATCGGGCGCATTTACGACGTGCTCTACAACTGCCGCCGGTGGGACAGCAATTCCGATGCGGCCCTGGATGTGGACAAGGTGAATGCGAACAATTTCTACAAGGATAAAATTCGCACGTGGGAGCTAACAGCGCGTATCGCATTGAATCAGAATAAGTAAAGATTTTGGCCCTCGTTTGGGGGCCAATTTTTTTTATTTTTTTTTGAAAAAAGTTTTGCAGAATCAAAATTAAGTTCTACCTTTGCATTCCCGTTCGGATGACGAGCGGGATTTTTTGAGAAGTTCATTGAAAAGTTTGGAAGGAAAGTACAAGCAAGTACCGAAAAAGTACAAGAAACGAGAGCGTCAATTCTAGAAGGAATTGTAGAGCGTCGGGATCAAGCTAGAATAATAAGTGTATATACAAAGAAGAGTTTGATCCTGGCTCAGGATGAACGCTAGCGGCAGGCTTAACACATGCAAGTCGAGGGGCAGCGCGGGGTAGCAATACTC
>Ga0256405_10003933_pt1 | contig 29256 bp, 25 predicted proteins | sample RumenRJG_02DNA_FD_189096 | JGI IMG/M metagenome (GOLD analysis project Ga0256405, IMG submission 189096) | Bovine rumen microbial communities from Lethbridge, Alberta, Canada - RJG_02 | ecosystem: Host-associated > Mammals > Digestive system > Stomach > Rumen | place: Canada: Alberta... | reverse complement strand
GTAAAAATTTAGTACAGGCACTTTATAACTGATTATGATTATTTCTTCTCGTGAGCAAAGATATAATCAAGTATAGGAGGTAAAAGTTCGTCTTCGATTCTTGCTATCTTCTGACGCAATACATAAGCATTGTCATCATGGAGATATTCAAGTGCATCGACCTTGTCCCAGAGCATTGGCAATGAGTTCTCAACGCTAACAGAAAGAGGCTTTAGCACCTTTAAAAAAGCTTCAGGATTAACTACTTTATCTGAGTTTATCTCAGGAGCAATCTTCTCGATAACCTTAATTAAATCGTCAACACCCTTAAGCAGTGTCTTAACTTCATCCTCTACAGGATCTTTTTTGTTCTTCGCAAGTGACTCGTCATCATCGAACTTGATGATAGCCTCATCAACTGCATCGATATTCTCTGCCATATCCTACCTTACTGAATAATATTAACTGTATCTTCGGTGTTCTTCTTTGACTTTGACTGAGACTTTCTTTCTTTAGCCTTCCATGAAGTAGTTGGCTTGAAGAAGTAAGGATCATTCTCCAAAGCAGTCTTTAAAACTTCCTCAATTCTTGAGACAGGCTTAATAGTCATAGTCTCCTGAACAATATGTGGAATATCCCAGAGATCTTTTTCGTTATCCTTTGGAATCATCACAGTCTTGATTCCACCTCTCATGGCAGCCAGAAGTTTTTCCTTTAAACCGCCAATTGGAAGAACATCGCCTCTTAAGGTAATCTCACCTGTCATTGCAACATCTGCCTTGACTGGATTTCCTGTTAAAGCAGAAACAACTGCGGTTACCATACCGACACCAGCTGATGGACCATCCTTAGGTACAGCACCTTCTGGTACGTGAACGTGCAGATCAGAGGTCTCAAAGAAATCAGGAGATAACTTCAAATCCTTTGATAGGGTTCGTACTACAGTAATTGCAGTAGTAATAGACTCCTTCATTACCTCACCTAATTTGCCAGTAAGAATATGCTTGCCCTTACCATCATTTGCAACAGCCTCAAGCTGCAGAATATCGCCACCAAGACTTGACCAGGACAGGCCGTTTACGATGCCAACCTTGTTCTCCTTGAGCTTTGATGTGAAATCATAACGCTCAGGACCTAACATCTGTTTTACAGACTCAATGTCAATAGCTGTAGTCTTGATCTTCTTCTTGCTCTTGCCGCTCTTTAACATGTTCTCCTTGATGGTCTTGCGGATTAACTGAGCCATAATGCGCTCAAGCTCACGCACACCGGATTCATGAGTATAGAAACGGATAATAAAGAGCAGAGTCTCGTCGTCAATGGTAATTTCACTTTCTTCAACATTGGCAAGGCGCAGCTGCTTTGGCAGCAGGTGTTCCTTTACAATATGGAATTTCTCGTCTTCTGTGTAGGATGAAAGATCAATAACTTCCATACGATCTAACAGAGGACCTGGGATATTGTATGAGTTTGCGGTAGTTACAAACATTACGTTTGATAAATCAAACTCAAGCTCTACATAGTTATCCTCAAAGGTTGAGTTCTGCTCAGGATCTAAAACCTCAAGAAGTGCAGATGACGGATCACCGTGATTTGAAGAGACCACCTTGTCAATTTCGTCAAGAAGGAACAGTGGATTATTTACACCAACCTTAGACATATTAGAGATAATTCGGCCTGGCAGAGCACCAACATAAGTGCGTCTGTGACCGCGGATCTCAGCTTCGTCGTTTAAACCACCCAGTGCAACACGAACAAACTTTCTACCGGTTGCGTTGGCAATTGACTGTCCTAAGGAAGTCTTACCAATACCAGGAGGACCCATCAGACAGATAATAGGTCCGTGAAGCTTGTCTGCTCTTGCCTGAACTGCAAGATACTCTAAAATTCTGTCTTTAACCTTTTCAAGACCGTAATGATCCTTGTCTAAAATTTCCTTGGCTACAGAAAGATCAGTGTTGATTACAGAACTTACCTGCCATGGCAGATTTAATAAAGACTCAATGTAGTTTCTGACAACAGAATACTCAGATGAGTTGATTGACATAGAATTAAGTTTCTTAATTTCACGTGCAATTCTCTTATGTACGTATTCAGGTGCCTTTAAATTCTTGTTACGCTCAGTTAAAGCATCAATATCCTCATCTTCAGTTGAGATTACACCAAGTTCCTTCTTGATGGACTTTAACTGCTCAGATAAGAAATATTCCTTCTGATTCTTCTCCATTGAACGCTTGGCCTGATCAAGAATTCTGTTCTCGATTTCAGACTTGTAGGAGTAGCCATTGAGACTTGAAATCAGAATTCGACCTCTTTCAGCAGGATTTAAAGTTGAAAGAAGCATCAGCTTGGTCTGAACATCAAGCTTTAAGATCTGAGTTAGCATATCTGTCATCACAGACAGAGATTCTTCTTCTAAAACAGAAGTGATAAGGTGCTTAGGAACAGAATCCTCAATTAAGGCTCTGATGGTCTTGTCTGAGCTTTCAATTGCATACTGAAGACATGACTTTAACACACCTTTGATATCCAGAAGTTCATTTTCAGGAACCAAAGGCTCTTCTAAAACTGCGATTTTGGCTTCACGATAGTCCTTATCAGTATCAAAAATCTCTATCAGTTTGATTCTTGAAAAACCAGAAATCAGGCACTGCATGGTAGATTCATCGCGTTTACTCATGCTTAAAAGCTTGCAGAGAACACCGGTTCTGTGCAGATCTTTAAAATCAGGAGTTTCATCTGCCTCATTTAGCTGGCAGAACACCGCAACATTATGATCTTCATCTTCCTGAGCTTTAGAGAAAGCTGCAATTGAAGAAGTTCGGGCTGCAGTAATCTGAAGCTTTGAATGAGGAGTAATGGTTAAAGCTCTTAAAGTAATAAGAGGCAGTGTCATTTCTCCTGACAGTGTCTCTGGCTTCACGCCCGAAGCCTTTGTAGTTTTACGTTCAGTCATAATTTTCCGTTAACAAAAAATATTCTTTCTTATATATGCGCCCAGCAAATAATTTTTTCAAGAGCTTTTAAAAAATAATGCTATAAAGTCAAAAAAACCAGTTGCCAACTTATCATCAGCAACTGGTTTTATACTATTGCTCTGAAGATTTATGAACCAGAGGCAATTTCAAAATCGTTCTTCTTGATGACGATTGGTTCTTCGTGGTTTTCAACTGTATTCTTGTCTACAACCACCTTTTCAACATTGTCAACTGATGGAATGTCAAACATGGTATTGAGAAGCAGTCCTTCAACAACTGATCTTAAACCGCGGGCACCGGTATGGCGCTTGATTGCGGTTTCAGCAATTGAATTTAAAGCCTCTTCTGTAAATTCAAGTTTTACATTCTCAAAATTAAACATCGCCTCAAACTGTCTTAAAATTGCATTCTTTGGCTCTCTTAAGACTCTGATGAGTTCATCACGGCCTAATTCAGATAAAGCAGTGATAACTGGCAGACGACCTACAAATTCAGGGATAATACCGAATTTTACTAAATCATCAGGCTCAACCTTTTTGTATTTGTCAGAAAGAGACATCTTCTCTTTTTCACCAAATACTTCTGCGCCAAAGCCGATACCAGCCTTCTTTGAAACACGCTTTTCAACAATCTTATCAAGACCATCAAAAGCACCGCCACAGATAAACAGGATCTGAGAAGTATCTACTTCGATATTCTTCTCCTGAGGATGCTTTCTGCCTCCATTTGGTGGAACTGAAGCTACTGTACCTTCAACAAGTTTTAATAAAGCCTGCTGAACACCTTCACCTGAAACATCGCGGGTAATTGAAGGATTTTCACTCTTACGGGCAATCTTATCGATCTCATCGATGTAAATAATACCCTTCTGTGCCTTCTGAACGTCAAATTCGCAGTTCTGAAGCAGACGCACAATGACATTTTCAACGTCATCACCAACGTAACCGGCCTCAGTTAAGGTGGTTGCATCAGCCATTGCAAAAGGAACATTTAAAAATCTTGCAAGAGTCTGAACTAACAGAGTCTTACCTGAGCCTGTAGGACCTACAAGCAGAATATTTGATTTACCAAGCTCAACATCATTTGAATTCTTGCCTGAATGACGGAGACGCTGATAATGATTATAAACAGCAACAGACAACACCTTCTTGGCATCTTCCTGACCGATTACATAATCATCAAGGTGCTTGGCAATTTCATGTGGGGTTGGAATATTGTCTAAATCGATACCACCAGGAGTTTCTGACTGGTGTTTCTGTTCTAACATCTGATAGCACTGTGTAATACAGTCAGAACAGATGCAGATTCCATCTCTTGCCTTAATCAGAGTTCGGTTTTCTGAACTTCCCTTACCGCAGAAAAGACAAGTACTCTTTGAATTCTTATTATTCATTCAGCTAGTCCTTTGACTCTGCATTTATCTCGGCACGGTTTGTAATTACTTTGTCAATTAAACCGAATTCCAGAGCTTCCTGTGCTGAAAGGAAGTTATCTCTTTCTGTAGCTTCTACTACTTCATCTAAGCTCTTGCCGGTGTTTTTGGCAATAATGCCGTTTAATGTGTCTTTTACTCTCTGAGTCTGACGGGCATGGATCATAATATCGGTAGCCTGACCCTGGAAGCCACCTAATGGCTGATGGATCATAATGCTTGAATTTGGCAGAGCAAATCTCTTACCCTTGGCACCGCCTGATAACAGGAATGAACCCATTGATGCAGCCTGACCCAAGCAGAGAGTGCATACATCTGGTTTGATGTACTGCATGGTGTCGTAAATAGCTAAACCAGCTGTAACTACGCCACCTGGAGAATTGATGTACAGATAGATATCCTTGTCTGGATCATCTGATTCTAAGAAAAGGAGCTGAGCTACAATCAAATCTGCCATGTGATCTTCAACCTGACCGGTTAGGAAGATTACACGGTCCTTTAGCATACGGGAGTAAATATCGTATGATCTTTCACCGCGTGAAGTCTGTTCTACAACAACAGGAACCAGTGAAGATGTCAGAATATGATTTTTAATGTCGTTCATTAGTAGCAAAGCTCCTTAGATATTAGTGATTAACGACGACCTACTAACTCTTCAAATGACTTAGTCTCTTCGCCGTCTGCTGCCTTAGCCATAACCTTAGCAACAACTTCAGCTTCGATAGCAGCGTTCTTTACGTTCTCGAAATCCTTCTTATCTTTCTTGATCTGCTCGATAACTTCTGCAGGATCTTCGTAAGCGCCAGCGATCTGATTTAACAGATCGTTAACAAACTCCTCTGAAGGCTCCTGTAACTTGAGTTCTTCAACAATCTTACGAACGATAACGCCAAGACGTGCATCCTTCTGAGCCTCAGCATTGAACATCTCATCCTTCTTGAATGAATTAGGTAACTTCTTCATGCCGTACATACGCATCTTGTTTTCGAAGTTAGCTGCTAAACGGTCGATCTCAGCTGAAACGTAAGCCTGTGGAACAGCGAACTCGCCATACTGAGCTGCTAAAGCGTCGAATAAAGCGGTACGGTTCTGAACATAAACAGCGCGCTTTAATTCACGCTCCATGTTCTTGCGCAAGTCAGCCTTGAAAGTATCTACTGAGCCGTCATTTACGCCATAAATCTTTACGAAGTCAGCGTTAACTTCTGGTAAAACCAGCTCTGATACTGAGTTAACAGTGATGTCAAACTCTGCATCCTTACCCTTTAAGTTCTCAGCATGGTAATCCTCTGGGAACTTAACCTGGATGGTGAACTTTTCGCCAGCCTTGTGACCAACGATCTGCTCTGTGAAACCTGGGATCATCTGAGTCTCGCCAACGGTTAATGAGAAGTTCTCAGCCTTTCCGCCTTCGAACTCTACACCACCTTCACGACCTAAGAAGTCGATTGAAGCGCGGGTACCTTCTGCAACAGCTAAATCATCCTTAACTGCCCACTTGCCCTGCTGCTTGCGTAAGTTTTCGATCATCTTCTCGATGTCTGCATCAGTGATCTCTGACTTAACAGTCTTGAGCTTTAACTCTTCAAATGGCTTTAACTCAATCTCTGGTTTTACTTCAACAGTAGCTTCGTAGATAAAATCTTCTTCAGCCTTAAAGTTAGCCTGCTTAACAGTAATTGCTGGATAGCCAACAACTTCTAACTTTGACTCATCAATAGCTGCACCTAAAGTGGAGCCAACTAATGCATCATAAGCATCTGACCAAATATTTGAACCAAAATACTGCTCAATGAGCTTTGCTGGAATGTGGCCCTTACGGAAACCATCAACTTTAGCGGTCTTTGCGCACTTGCGGAAGCTGTTATCGTAAGCAGCCTTAACATCTGCTGCTGGAACAGTAACGGTTAAAACGCTCTGTACGCCTTCTTTCTTTTCGGTTGAAACCTGCATCGTTTACCTCTGTATATTAGATTGCAGTAATAATTAAAATAAAATACGCATCGGATATACCACAATCTGTGCCGTGCGTCTTTACAAACTTCGCTATTATACAAGGGTAAAGCCATCTTATCAATGTGCAATATATACCAAAAATTTGAAGCGACTCATTATTTTTGCGTTGTCATCAGTATTTTTGACCTTTATTCATATGATACACAGATATAATTCCACAATCAGATACATATTTAATATTTGCACAGTTTTTTTCAGACAAGATCCTTTTTTGAAAAGATAATTCTTTGAATTCTATTCTGAAAGTATAAAATATCAGCATATTTAACTAGAGGTGCCATAAAAATGCAGACAGAACTAGGAATTATTGAGGGTTTTTACGGAAAACTGTATACAAAAGAACAGAGAGAATCACTCTGCTCATTTATCAGTAAAAACGGTTACAGCTACTATATTTATGCACCTAAAAATGACAAATCCTTAAGAAGCTGCTGGGATGCTCCATTTTCCAAGCAGCAATTATCTGATTTAAAAAATCTTTGTGACTACTGCCATAATCAGGGACTGAAGTTTGGTGTGGGGATCTCACCTTTAAAACTTACAGAAAACTATGAAAACAAGCTCCCTTTATTCCTAAATAAGATTGATAGCCTTGTTAACGAAGTACAGGTTGATATCATTGCAGTCCTTTTTGACGACATTAAACTTTATACAAGTTCAGAAGGAATGAAGCAGAACCTGATAGTAAAAACAGTATTTAACAGGTTTAATGTAAACGGAAATAATAAACTAAGAATTATCTTCTGTCCTACCTACTATAGTTTTGATCCTATATTGGAAAAACTTTTTGGAGCAAGACCAGAGCATTACTTTAAAGATCTGATGGAAGGACTTGATAAGAACATTGAGGTTTTCTGGACCGGCAATAAGGTTTTATCAAAATCCATTACCAAAGAAGATATAGAAAATATCAATCAGCTGTTAGGCAGAAAGGTTACCATCTGGGATAACTATCCGGTCAACGATGGTAAAAAGATTTCAACATATATATATACAAAAGAATTTGAAAACCGCAGTGAACTTGATGGTGTTGTTCTTTCTCATGCTGTAAATCCAATGCTTGAGGCAGAACTTTCTAAAGTATCTGTTGCAACACTTCCCCTCTTATACAAAGGCTGCAGTGCCATAGAGATTAAATTAAGACAGCAAGAATGTTTAAAAGAGCTATTTAAAGACCATACAGAAGCTTTAGACAAATATCTTATGATTCTCAATGACAACGGACTTGCAGGTCTTGATGAAGCAAATTATAAAGAGCTTTACAGACTCTGCAAAGATGCAGCAGATAATAATCTGGCAATCAAAGAATTAAAGGACTTTTTAGATGGAGTCTATAAATTTGATGAGGCCTGTCTTACCTCATAAAGCTATTGTCAAAGAAAAAAGTGTTTTTGTGTGCTAATTCAACAAAAATTAAGCTACAATAAAGATTGACCTTTTTTCCCGCAGACAGGATCGCAATATGATCAAAGATGCTGAATACTACAAACAAAGAATCAAAGATCTGCCTTATGATCTCGTTAACGAAATCCGAGAAATGTATAAAGAGGCAGAGTCTCATCGTTTTATCTGTATCAGCATCAAAGAGCTTTGCGAAAAGTTAAGACTTGAATATGAAGAGTCTGCCTTTGCTGAAAACTGCCAGAAAAACTATCTGAGTATCAATTCCTATCTTGAGGCTTTAGGACTGAAGCTTATTCCATGCTCGGTTCCTGCTGATTTATCCTTCAACGATAAGATTTATATTTCCCCAAAACCAAATTTAAGTAATGATCCAGACTGCTCATATGTAAAAGATCTTGCCGCATCTAAAAGACAACCTAGTGCAAAAGATCTTTCACATATAACCAGAATGAATATCAAGCTTAGCAATTACAATGTCATGCTCAGAGTTTTTGAAGGACTCTTTGTTGTAAGTTCAAGCAAGCTCGATCCTCATCAGCGCGTGACCATCAATTCAATCATCTCTGAAATGGAACTGCCAAAAGAGGGGCAGGCATATTTGAGAGCCTGCTACACATATGCATGTGAATTCAGAAACCGTCACTGCGATTACAAAAATAAAGATTACTGTTTTAAGCCATTAAATGATGAACAGCAACAAAGAGTAAGCAGATATCTTGCAATGATTGCGGCTGCATCTAACTACCGAGAGCCTTTTAATCAGGAATACCCTTTCTTAGAAGATCTTGAAAAAGAATATAAAAAGCTTGGCGTAAAGGTTCAAAAACAGACAGCTTCCTTAGATGATAAAAACGATACGTCATCAAAATCTTCAAGATATACATCCATCAACGCTCTTGAAAGACTGTTTATCGAGCTAAAGATTGTTGCATATAATTATCTTTCAAACCAAAACCAGTCAAAGACTGACGACTTTACAAAGTTCCTGTGCAGAAACTCTCTTATCAGAAATAATCCTCTGGTTATGCATTTTTATGGAAGGATTTCAAATATTCTGCCATCAGGACTTTCAAATCTTTTGCCAAAGGAAAATGAACTGGTTTTAGAGAACTTTTCATCCACTCTTTCAGAAACAAGAGCAGTTCCTCTTCTTTATATTACAGAAAACAAACAGTTATCACTGCTCTATCCAAATATCTGTTATAAAAATTCTCAGGATCTGCTTTCAAGTTCATTTTTTGAAGAATACAAGGCTTATCTTTTAAATACGACTGTAATAAAGGATACAGGTTCAAATAACATAAAAACTGTTACTTCAACCAAGACTAATAATACAGTTCTGTTTTTCAATTTCTTTATAAGGCTTATCCTAAAAGATGCCTTTATAGAGAAAGACGAAAAACTACGAGCCACAGCAGCTCTTGATGCTGACAGCGAATATCAGTCCACTCTAAGGTCAGAACTTTTGTTCTTAAATGCCCTAAGTTTTCTTCTATATGAGCTTCCAGCAAAACTCAAAAAAGGTCAGGTCAAGCTAAGTGCCAACATTCTTATAGCTCTTTTTGTGTATCCTGAGCTGTGCGATCTTGCTCTTTATACAATATTTCTGTCAAAACAGAATAACTCTATAGAAGAGTACTACGAGCAGTGCAGGGTAATTTTTGAGCTATATGTATTTAAGGAACTCGTAAAAACAGACAGTTTTAAATACAAAACCTTCAACGATCTCAAGTGTCAAAGAGCATATCTACCTGAATTTATTGCAGTTCTTGTAAGAAAAGAAATAGAAAAACATGGAATTGGCTCATTTATAAGAGCACCATTAGACAATTTATCTGATTTATTAGAAAAAAATAAGGAAAATTCCCTTTGCCGAGAAGATATCTTTGATGCGTCCTTAAAGAAAATTAATTCAGGAGTCTACAGAGATTTGCAGACTCTAACTGTTCATCCTGTATTTGCAAACCTGTTTGCACCTCTTTTAAATAAGGATGCACTATCAAAAGCAACTGGCTTTGACATTTCATTAAAGAGTGAATTTACTGATGATCTGTACAGTGCACTTTGTGAAAATTCAGAGAACATCAAGTATCTGTCATCTCTTATGCCTGACAGCAATATCACTCTAGCAAACCTTATTACTGACAATTTAACAAGGCTTGATGCTCAGCTTATCAAAAGAAGCTTAAAAGATCAGACTTTCACCAATTACAACCAACTTTGTGATTTTCTTAAGATTGAATACAGCTATCTGGCTACTGAATGTATAGAAAATGCCCTGCCAAAACTCGGGCTTATGATCGTTCCAATAGATCAGTCCCTTCCAAAAGAAGCTAGAAGTAAGCTTTCGTATCACAGGATCATTTCTACAGGTTTAGCTGAAGACTCATTATCCAAGGAATTTATGCATAAGCTTTGTGCAGCTCAAATGGCATTCTTAATCTTCAGTTTCATCGTCCCAGTAAGTTCAGCTGATGTTCGTCTGTCAAGATATATGAATTTATCTCCAGAACAGAATGTCTTTACTTTAAAGTTTCTTTCAACTTTAAAGAATCTTATGAAAGGAGCAAAACCTTTTGATAAGAACTATTACAGAAAACTGTCTGCTGAGCAGCGCAATAACAGTAACTACAAACTGTGCATCAGATACTTAAAACAGCTTGCCATTGATGAAATTGCTTCAAATCCATTGAAGAACTATCTTGAAGAAAAATTTAATGAGCTGTTTTTAAACCTCAATATTCGTGATCATAGCGCAGTGCATGGCCACGATCGTGTACAGCAAAAAAATGTTTCTGAAAGAGCTGAAAATACAGATACAGGCAAGGAAAATATAAGACCATTATCAAGCAGCATCAAAACTTCCGAGCACAGCTTCTTTAAGGCTGCTTCTTTTGATGTAAGAGCATTAAATACTGATATTATTGCATCAAAACTCAATGAAAGCGCTCAGATTCAGGATGTTATCACCAAAATCAGAATTGATGAAGGTACTTTAGAACCAGCACAAAGCGATTTATCTGAAAATACCCTGACTGAAGATACTGCATCTGAGATTGAAAGTGGAAGCACACAAAACAGCACTTCCTATACTCTTCCATCAAAGTCTTCAGAACAGTTACTGCTTTCATTGAAAGCTCAAAGTAGTGATGTAATCGACATTAATGAATTTAAAGGCATGTGCATGAGTTTGAAGTATATGTCTATGGATGTTGCAGTTGAAGAAATCAATGACTGGAGCTACGAAACATTTGATGAACCAGTCCTTGATGTTGCATATGACGAAAATGTTATATATATAACTACTGATTTAATCGATAAAATATTTGAAAAATAAAAGATCATTGGCAATAAAACAGAAATGTTAGATTATATGCAAAATTTTAAATAAAAGTGGTAGAATGTCACTGGGTTGTCTCAAGATAACTTGAAGACATTTTTGAATCAATTTTTATTTGAGTTTTACAAATGAATCTGTCACCACTTGCTTGGCTGATAATCTATATTTCAGTAGGCTCAGTACTTGGTATAGCATTAGGCCATATCAAATACAAAGGCGTTGGTATAGGTATCGGCGGTGTGCTCTTCTCCGGCATTCTTGTTGGTCATTTTGCACACGCTTATAACGGTTTCGACCTGGCAACCGAAACCCTGGCAAAGACTCCAGCAGAAGAAATTCTCCACTTCCTTCAGGAATTCGGTCTGATGCTGTTCGTTTATGCTATCGGTATTCAGGTAGGTCCAAGCTTCTTTGCTGCCTTAAAAGGCAACGGCATTAAGCTTATATCTCTTGCTATTTCCATCATCATATTAGGTTGTTGTATAACCTTAGGCCTATACTTTGGCGGTATTGTTGGTCCTGATGCAGCAGTAGGTATGTACAGTGGTGCTATTACCAATACACCAGCTCTTTCAGCTGCAGGCATGATGGTTGGTGAACTTTCAAAGGTATTCACAGAGACTTCTCTTGATCCTGCCGTTGTTCCAAAGGCATACGCTGTAGCTTACCCATTCGGTATCGTAGCTATCTTAATCACCATGATTCTGATCCGTTCAGTATTCAAGGTAAGCATTGATGCTGCTGGCAACGAGTACTCTCAGTCAAAGTCAAAGGGTCACGACGCTCCAATCGACATCAACGTTGTTGTTGAAAACTCAGACTACTTCGGCAAGACTCTCAAAGATATCAAATGTATCGCAGAAGGCACTGTAGTTTGCTCACGTATTAAACGTGACGGCATTCTCTCTGTTCCAACCAAGGACATGATGCTCGTCTCTGGTGACATTCTTCACTTAGTTGGTGGTGCAAAGTATGTTACCAAGACAGCAAGTGAGATTGGTACCGAGACCAAGGATGTTTTAACAACTCACGGCTCAACCCTTACCGTTCGTCATCTTGTTATTACCAAGAATAACGTAATGGGCAGAACCTTAGGCGAATTAGATTTAGAATCACATTACGGTATCGTAGTTTCACGTGTATTCCGTTCTGGTATTCAGTTTATGCCAGATCCTAACTTCCGCCTTGCAATGGGTGACGAAATCAATGTTATCGGTCAGCTTGAAAATGTTCGTAAGGCTGCAAGAGTTGTAGGTAACTCAGCAACCACTATGAACAAAGTTCCAATGCTTCCAATCTTCGTTGGTTTATTCCTGGGCATGCTTTTAGGCTCTTTAGAGCTTGCAATCCCTGGTGTTCCAGCCCCATTAAAGTTAGGTATTATTGGTGGTACTTTAGTTGTTGCAATTCTCTTAGCAAGATTTGGTGATGCATGGAGCCGTAACCATATCCACTGGAGACTGCCTCAGCCAGCTATTTCATCATTCAAAGAATTCGGTATTACCCTGTTCTTAACCATTGTTGGTATTCGTGCCGGTGCTAACGGCTTCTGGGATACCTTAACCAATGGTGATGGTTTAGTATGGATGGCATGGGCAACCTTAATCTCAATCATTCCTCTTCTGATTGTAGGTTTCATTGGTTACAAGATTGCAAAGGTAAACTATCTGGTTCTTTGCGGTGTGCTTGCAGGTGCCTGCACAGATCCTCCAGCTCTTGCTTATGCAAATGGTCTGCACAAGGATGCAGAAGCATCATCAATCGGTTATGCTACTGTATATCCATTCGTAATGTTCTTACGAATTCTGTCTCCACAGATCATGCTTCTTATTATGTCTGCTTCATTCATCTAGTATGACAAATAACGATAATTATGCTATCCGCCCACATAAAGTGAATGTGGGCGGTATTTTTATAGCCGCACTTAAAGGTGCAATTCAGCCATTAAGCGCTGTTGTCTTTGTACCTTTATTTTTACTTTTTCCTTCACTAGGCGCCGCTCTCTACTATCACGTCTTTTCAAAACAGAATGAAAAAAGCCTTAATTTTAAGAAAGGTTTCTTTAAAAGCCTGGATATTAAAAGCGTTGTAGCCTCAGAGCTTATCTACCTTATATCTCTCTATGTGACTGTTAAAGCAGTTGTATACAAGATTCAGGAATATTTTGAAATCTATCAGGCCAAGGCCCTTGACTCAGGCGTATTACAGATAGGTACAGCAGAGCAGATTGAATACTCACAGAGTATCAAACAGATTCTATATCTTGGCGGAGCACTTATATTTTTTGTAATAGCTATAATTGTTACAAATACTATGATAAAGTGCCACCACAAAGATTATTGCACTACTGTTTCTCTGAGCATTAAAGATGCCTTTAAAGCATTAGGATTAAATATAATCGGATATACTCTGTTATTTGTAACACTGGGATTTTGTTTTTCTGTGCTCGAAGCTTACTATGCACAGTTAAAACTTATGCACCTGCAAGGATATATTCTTAAAACAGATGCCTTTGATCCGACAATTGTTTTTAACCTTTTGAGAATCTATTTTCTGCACATTGCATTTTTTTCATTAAGCCTTTTTGCATATGCATCAGTAGGTTTGAAAGAAAGAATTAGTTTCAAAAAATGATGAGCACCTTAAATAGGCTCTATTTATTGAAAATAATCTTAATTATTTAGTTTTTTCAAACTATAATATTTAAGTAAATTGTATGTGGCAGGATAAAAACTGTCGCTTATTCGTCGAAGCTTCAAAAATAATTGATGCTTTATGTCTGTACATGAGGTCTTATGAGTACTCAGATAAGTTATGCCAAAGCAGGCGTTCTAAACTTTTTAGGAAATGCTCCTGCCTGGTACAAAACCGTTATTGTTGCATTCTTAATCCTAAATCCAATCGTTGCATACTTCTCAATGTTTGTAGCAGGCTGGCTTTTAGTTTTAGAATTCATTTTCACCCTTGCAATGGCACTTGACTGCTATCCTTTAGAGGCTGGTGGTCTGCTGGTTATCGAAGCATGCTTCATCGGCATGTGTGATATGCACCATGTTACTCATGAAATTGAGGCCAACTTAGAAGTTATCATGCTTCTGATGTTCATGGTTGCCGGTATTCATTTCGTTCGAGACTTCCTTCTTTTCTTTTTTACAAAGCTTCTTGTAAAAGTTAAGTCAAATGTAATGCTCGCATTCATGTTCTGCTTCATGTCAGCAGTTCTCTCTGCTTTCGCTGATGCTCTGACAGTGCTTGCAATTATCATTTCAACCTGCGTTGGTTTATACCAGCTTTATATGAACATCATTACCGACAACAACCCTAAGGCACTTGTTGGTACTGAAGACAAATTTGTTCCAGAAGAGCACAAGCCAACTCTTGAAGAGTTCAGATCATTCTTACGTTCTCTCTTAATGCATTCAGCTGTTGGTACCACCTTAGGCGGTGTATGTACCTTAGTTGGTGAGCCTCAGAACCTTATCATCGGAAGCGTATGCAAGTGGTCATTCATGGATTACTTCTTCCGTATGTGCGCAATCTCAATCCCAGTATTAGTATGCGGTCTTTTAACTTGCGTACTGTGCGAGAAGTTCAAGCTCTTCGGTTACGGCCACAAGATGCCATCACAGATTTATGACATCATGGTTAAGAAAGAAGCAGAGCAAAGCTCAATGCTTTCAAGGCGTGACAAGTTAAATCTGATTATTCAGGGTCTGTGCGTTGTATGGCTTATCGTTGCTTTAGGCTTCCATCTGGCATCTGTAGGTTTAATCGGTTTATCTGTTATCGTAATTGCAACTGCACTGTGCGGTATCACCTCAGAAGGTCCTGTTGGCAAAGCATTCACTGAATCAATGCCATTCTGCGCCTTACTGTGCGTATTCTTCACTGTAGTAACCGTAATTGATCAGCAGCGTTTATTCACTCCTATCATTGAGTGGGTATTTGCAGCTCCTCGTGAGTTACATATCCCAATCTTCTACATGGCAAACGGTATTATTTCATCAGTTTCTGATAACGTGTTCGTAGCAACCATTTACATTGAGCAGGTTCGTGATGCATTAGCCAATGATGTTATCAATGCAGCTCACTTTGATGAGCTTGCAGTAGCAATCAACTCAGGTACCAACCTGCCATCAGTGGCTACCCCTAACGGTCAGGCTGCGTTCTTATTCTTATTAACCTCTCCAATTGCTGCTTTAATCAAGCTTCCATATTTCAGAATGATGTATATGGCTTTACCATACACCATTGTTTTAACAGTTGTAGGTTTACTCTGCACCTGGGAATGGATGCCTGTTGCAACCGAGTGGTTCATTGAGAATGGTTTCCTGCAGGAAACTACTAAAGAATTTATTCTCAGCAAATAATGTAAAAATTATTTGATTTGTTAAGCCGAGTTTATATAGCTCGGCTTTTTTATTGATTTTTCGTGATATATCTTTGATTTTTGATACATTATCCTGTCATTTGCCGTGCTTTGCACCAAAAAGGTGTTAATATTAAATAAAAGCTTGTTTTTTATGTTTTATAACTAGGAGTTAGCTTTGTTACAGTTACTCAAGAGCATCACCGCTTCAAGATTCTGTTGGTTTTTACTGTTAGTGACAGGTGTGGCTTTAGAAGTATGCGGATGGTATTTTCAGTACCAGTTAAATCTTCAACCTTGCGTAAACTGTGTTTATGAAAGAGCGTTTATCCTGGGATTTGTAGTAGCAGGCTTTATTGGAGCAATTGCAGCAAACTTCCTGATTGCAAGACTGCTCTCTAACCTCATCTTCATTGCAAGTGCTGTATGCGGTCTTTATATTTCATTCATGCACTTCATAGCTTATAACAAAATCTCATTTGGTACATTTGGCGATGCAAAATGTGCTATCACCACCAACTTCCCTAGCTATCTTCCATTAGATGAGTGGGCAGGTTTTCTTTTCAAGGCAACTGGTATGTGCGATGAGAAACTCGACTGGAGTTTCCTGACATTAAGCATGCCAACCTGGATCTTAATTATGTTCTCAGTTGCTACAGTAGTATCAATTATGATGTTTATTGGCAACTTTGTTCCAAAAAAGAATGAAAACTTTGGTAAGTTATATAAATAATTAAGATTATATATTAACTACAATTTTAATAATTATTATAAAAATTCGCTCTAATAAAGAGCATTTATCAATCAAATAACTGATTGGAGCAGCAAAAAATATGATGTCAGTTAAAAGGCTAATTTCATTAGCTTTAACCGTTATTCTATCCGCAGTAATCGTTGTGCAGATTGTATATGCACATAATCCCAGGCAAAGCTCAACATTTGAGCAAATTATCCAGACAGGTTCAATCAGAACAGTCATTTCTACCAGTGAATCACAGTTTTGTTCAAAAAGCTCAGTAACTGGTGATTATGTAGGCTTTGAACCCGCACTTAGCGTTCTTTTGGCTAAAGAAGCTGGTGCTGATGTAGAAGCCGATTTTATCAATGTCAGTGCTGATGATATTGACGAGGCATTAACCCTTCTTAAAGATCAGAAAATCGATATGATAGTAAGTGTTTCTGTACAAAAGAAACTAGCTTCAATCGATACCGAGAGATTTTCTGTATCTAAAGCCTATTATGAAGATCCATTAGTACTTCTGGTACACGCCAATTCTAATATGGATTACTTCCCTTCACTGCTTGGTAAAACTATTGGTATTGAAAACAGAGACTATGGAGCAAAACTCATTAAAAGACTGATTGAGACTGCATGCATTGATGTAAACGATTTTAATGAGTCAAACTTTAAACCTTTAAACTGGAGAAACGGAGTTCGCTTTAATCAGAAAGATTCTGTATCCGAACTTGTAGAACTTTTAAAGAACAGAAAAATTTCCGCAGTGCTAGGCAGAAGATCAGTTCTTAAAGATTTTATTGATGAAGATTATAAAATCATGGGAGAACTCTTTTATCCGCTAGAATATGGCGTTATTTCGTTAAAACACACCGATTTTACTCACTTTTTAGATAAAACCATCAGACATTTTGCAGATGACGGCACTCTTGACAAGCTCTTAAAAGACAACCATCTGTAATTCTCCTGACAATTGCTCCTTATTTGCATTTTATTGAGTCAAACCGACTTATATGTTCCTCTTATTAGTTAATTTTTATTCTTAACTGTGATAAAATAAGACAGTTAAGTGGGATAGTTCTCTCATTTATTTTGATAGTTTATTTATCGTAAACAATTTCTTTTATTTTGAGTAAATATTTTATTTAAGAGTTAATTATGAGTACTTGCAAAGCATGTTGCGAAAATCAAGGCAGCGAAAAGAAGCGCCTGCGTATTGCAATTCAGAAATCCGGTCGTTTAACAGATGAAACCTTAAAGTTATTCAAGAGCAGTGGCATTAAAATTTCTGCTAACCGTGATCATCTGCTTGCACATGCTGAGAATCTGCCTATCGACATTCTGCGAGTACGTGACGATGATATTCCTGGTCTTGTAATGGATCACGTAGTTGACTGGGGTATCGTAGGTCAGAACGTTTTAGAAGAAACCTTAATGCAGCGTGAAGTAGACGGCTTACCTGTTGGCTATAACGATGTTATGCAGTTAAACTTCGGTGACTGCCGTTTATCAGTTGCTATTCCAACTGAAAAAGACTGGCATGGTTTGTCAGATCTTGAAGGCTGCAAAATTGCAACCACCTATCCATTCTTATTACGTCGCGTATTAAAGAATGCAGGTGTTAACTTCAAGTCTGTATTATTAACCGGTTCAGTTGAGGTTGCTCCTCGTGCTGGTTTAGCAGATGCTATCTGTGACCTCGTATGTACTGGTGCTACCCTTCAGTCAAACGGCTTAAAGGAAGTAGAAACCATTTATACTTCAAAAGCTGTTTTAATTAGCAGAGATCAGCCTTTATATCCTGAAAAGCAGGCTATTGCTGATATCCTGATTCAGCGCTTCAAGGGTGTTATGTCAGCAGCTGAAAGCCGTTACATCATGATGAACGCTCCAAAGGCAAAGCTCGATGCAATCAGAGCAATTCTGCCTGGTGCTGAGAATCCATCAATCATTCCTTTAGAAGGCAGTGATGATCATGTAGCACTTCATGTTGTTTCCCGTGAAAAGCTGTTCTGGGAAACCTTAGAACAGGTTAAGGCTCTTGGTGCAACCTCTATCTTAGTTGTACCTATTGAGAAGATGTTAGACTAATTATATTCAGCAGGCCTAACGGCCTGCTTAAAGGATAAAAAACTGAAGATGGAAGTTAAAATTTGGAAAGAGCTTGACGCTGCACAAAAAAATGAAGCGTTAACCCGCCCTGCACAGAGTTCATCAGATAAAGTGCAGGAGATTGTTTCAAACATCATCTCACGTATCCGTAAAGAGGGCGATCACGCCCTTTTTGAATTTTCAAAGACCTTAGACAGATACGAAGGTGAGAATATTGAGTTATCAGATGAAGAAATAGCAAGTGCCTGTCAAAGAGTTGATGAGAACTTAAAGAAGTCTATCGATACAGCATATGAGAATATTAAGAATTTTCATGCTGAACAGACTCCAAAGGTTGTAAAGCTCGAAACCTTCCCTGGCATCGTTTGTGAGACTCATACTCACCCTATCGATTCTGTAGGTCTTTATGTTCCAGGTGGTTCAGCACCTTTAGTTTCTACAGCACTGATGCTTGCAGTTCCAGCTCAGATTGCAAAAAACCCTGAGGTTATCCTGTGCTCACCTCCTCCAATTTCTGATGCCATTGTTTATGCAGCTACCAAGGCAGGCGTAAAGCGCATCTTCAATTTAGGCGGAGCTCAGGCTGTTGCAGCTATGGCTTATGGTACTGAGTCAGTGCCAAAAGTTTCAAAGATCTTCGGCCCTGGCAACCAGTTCGTAACCATGGCAAAGCGTCTTGTTTCAAATGACGCATCAGGTGCTGCTATTGATATGCCTGCAGGACCTTCAGAAGTTTTAGTGCTTGCAGACAACAAGGCAAATCCAGAATTTGTAGCTGCAGATCTTCTCTCACAGGCTGAACACGGTCCTGATTCACAGGTTATTTTAGTAACCGAATCAGTTGAGTTTGCAAAGCGTGCAATGGAAGCTGTAAACCGTCAGTTAGAAGAGCTCCCAAGAAAGGAAATTGCACTTAAAGCTCTGTCAAAATCAACTGCTTTAGTTGTAGATACTATTGAAGAGTGCGTAAAAATTTCAAATCAGTATGCTCCAGAACATCTGATTTTACAGGTTGAAGATCCTGACGCAATTTTAGGCTCTTTAGTAAACGCAGGCTCCATCTTCGTAGGTGCCTACACTCCGGAGTCATTAGGAGATTACGCATCAGGTACAAACCATACTCTTCCAACCTATGGTTATGCAAAGACCTATTCAGCTTTAGGAACCGATGATTACCGTCGTCGCTATACCGTACAGAGAGCAACAAAAGAAGGTCTTAAGGGCATTGCTTCTACAGTTACCACAATGGCAGACGCAGAAGGCCTTGGTGCCCACAAGAATGCAGTTGTAGTTAGAGTTAAAGATTTAGTTTAAGGAGATACATATGAACTATGAAAAACTAATCACCAAGCACGTTCAGAAGCTCGTTCCATATCAGTCAGCTCGTCGTATTGGTGGTCATGGTCATAATTTCCTTAATGCCAATGAATCACCTAAGTCAGAAGGTTATTTCTTAAATTCAACCTCACTCAACCGCTATCCTGACTGTCAGCCAGAAGAGCTCATCGAAAGATTTGCTGATTATGCTGGCGTTCACAAGACTCAGGTTATTGCAACCCGTGGTTCAGACGAGGCTATCGGTCTTTTAGTAAGAACCTTCTGTGAGCAGGAAAAGGAAGGCATTTTAATTGCACCTCCAACCTACGGCATGTACTCAGTTGCAGCAGAGACCAACAATGTTCTGATTGCTGAAGCTGAGCGTAATGACGACTTTACCTTAACTGCACAGCAGTTAATTGATGGTGTTAACAATGCTGCTTTCCCAGTAAAGGTTGTATTTATTGACAGCCCTGCAAATCCACTGGGCATCTGCTTCCCTAAGGATGAACTTGTAAAGCTCTTAAAGGCTCTCCCAGAGACATTGATTGTGCTTGATGAGGCCTATATTGAGTTTGCCCCAAAGGAAGAAGATTTAACTTATCTGGTTAACGAATACGAGAATCTTGTAATTACAAGAACTCTCTCAAAGGCTTTTGCTCTTGCAGGCATCCGCTGTGGCTTTGCTATTGCCAATGAGAACATCATTAAGGCTATGTTAAAGGTTATCGATCCATATCCAGTATGTGATCCTGTAGCTCAGATCGCAATTCAGGCCTTAACAGATCACGGCGTGAAGATGACTCTTGAAAGAGCACAAAAGTGCAACGAGCGCAGAGCCAAGCTTGAAGAGGCTTTAAAGACTCTTTCATTTGTTAAGAAGATCTTCGCATCCTTTGGCAACTTCCTTTTAGTTGAGTTTACAGATGGTCCTGCAGTATTTAATGCCATGGCTCAAAAAGGCGTGATTTTACGTTCTTTTGAGACTAAAAAAGGCTTAAAGAACTGTGTTCGCATCACCATTGGTTCTGATGCTGAATTAGAAGAGTTAATGCGTTATTTATCCGCTTTGGAGATTTAGAGTGAAAAAGTACCTGTTTATTGACAGAGATGGCACTTTAGTAACTGAGCCTGAAGATTATCAGGTAGATGCCCTATCAAAGGTTAAATTTGAAAGAAATGTCGTTCCTGCACTGTTAAAGTTAAAGGATTTTGGCTATACCTTTGTAATGGTATCTAATCAGGACGGTCTGGGAACTGATTCTTTCCCATTAAATACCTTCACACCTGCCCATGAACTGATTTTAAATACCTTGGAAAGTCAGGGCATTTCTTTTGAACAGGTACTGATTTGTCCTCACAAACCAGAAGATCACTGCTCCTGCAGAAAACCTGAATTAGGTCTTGTTCTATCATACCTTAAGGATACAACCTGGGACAGAGAGCACAGCTATTTCATCGGTGATCGCGAAACTGATGTCAAAATGGGTCTTAATATGGGTATCAAGCCAATTCAATACTCAGCAAAAGACATGACCTGGGACATGATTGCAGATGACCTGACCAGGGTTAAAAGAGTAGCTACTGTAGAGCGCAATACCCGTGAAACCAAGATTAAGATTACTGTAGATCTTGATAATCCTGGTAACTCCCATTTTGATACAGGTGTAGGTTTCTTTGACCATATGCTCGATCAGATCGCAACTCACGGCGGTATCAGCATAGATGCAAAGGTTACAGGCGATCTCTATGTCGATGATCACCACACCATCGAAGATACCGGTATTGCTTTAGGTCAGGCAATCTTAAAGGCATTAGGCGACAAGCGCGGCATTGGTCGTTTTGGCTTTGTAGTGCCAATGGATGAAGTATATGCACAGGTATTCTCTGAGTCATTAAATGAGGACAATGTAACTGTAGCATTAGATATATCAGGCCGCCCTCACGTAAAATTTGACTTTAATGCTGAATTTACACGTGATAAAGCAGGTCAGATGTCAGCACAGATGGTTCCTCATTTCTTTGAGTCACTTGCTGTCGCCATGGGACTTACTCTTCACATGTATGTATCTGAAGGTAATGCTCATCACCAGATTGAAGCCCTGTTCAAGGCCTTCGGCAGAGCACTGCGTGTTGCCCTGGCCCGTCATGGTAATGAACTTCCATCATCAAAAGGAAAGCTTTAATGAAGATTTACATCATTGATACCGGTTCAGCTAACTTAAATTCAGTTGTTCAGGCTTTCAAAAGATTAGGCTATGACGCTGTAGTATCATCTGATATCAGTGCCATGAATGATGCTGACAGACTGGTACTACCAGGTGTTGGCACTGCCTGTGCGGTAATGGATGGTGTTGAGAAATACGCTTTAAGAGATTTTATTCTGAACACTAAAAAGCCTTTATTAGGTATCTGTCTTGGTATGCAGATTCAGGGCACTTCATCATCAGAAGTACCTTTAAATTCATCTGATGATGTAATTACCTGTCTTGATATTGTAAAGGCAGGTGTAACCAAACTCCCTGATACCGGCTTAAGACTTCCACATATGGGATGGAATACAGTAACTCACACTGATCATCCTTTATTTGATGGTATCAGACAGGATGCGTATTTCTACTTTGACCACTCTTTTGCAATGAATGTAGGAGATTTCACCATCGGTTCAACTGAATATGGAGTCAAATTCTCCTCAGCAATTGCACACGAGAACTTTATGGGCGTTCAGTTCCACCCTGAAAAATCATCTCAGGCTGGTGAAAAGCTTTTAAACAACTTTATTAACAATTTCTAGGAGCAGCTATGATCATTCCTGCATTAGACTTATCAAACGGCCATGTAGTGCGATTAAAACAGGGTGACTTTGCTTTAAAGACTGTTTTTAATGTAGATCCAATCAAGAGAATTTTTGATGCGGCAAATCAGGGTGCAGAGTTAGTTCACATTGTCGACCTTGACGGCGCCAAAGATCCTGTACGCCGTCAGAGAGCTATGATTTCAAAAATTGTAAAGGCTTCTCCTCTGCCAATCCAGACAGGCGGTGGTATCCGTTCAGCTTTTGATATTGAAAATTTATTAAATTTAGGCGTTGAGCGTGTTGTAGTTGGATCAGTTGCTGTAAAGAACCCAGAGCTGGTACGTGGCTGGCTTAACATGTATGGTCCAGAGCATTTTACACTTGCTCTTGATGTACGCCTTGTAGACGGCGTGCCATACGTTGCAACCCACGGCTGGCTGAAGACTTCAAATACCACTTTAGATCAGGTATTAAGACACTATCTGCCATATCACATTGAGCACGTACTGGTTACTGATATCAGCAAAGACGGTATGATGAGCGGCGCTAATAACTCACTTTACGCTCAGTTATACGCAAAATATCCTGATCTTGATATTATCGCTTCAGGTGGCATTTCAAGTCTTGATGACGTTAAGGCTGTAGCAAGAGCAGGAGCTCACTCAGTTGTATTAGGCAGATCTCTTTTAGAGGGCAAATTTACCGTTGAGGAGGCTGTAAAATGCTGGCAAAACGCATAATTCCATGCCTTGACGTAAGAGATGGCGTTGTAGTAAAAGGTGTTCAGTTCAGAAACCATGAGGTAATGGGGTCAATTATTGATCTTGCCAAGCGTTATGCAGACGAAGGTGCTGACGAGCTGGTGTTCTATGATATTACAGCATCCTCAGATAACCGTCGTGTAGATAAATCATGGGTTGCAAAGGTAGCTGAAGTTATCAATATTCCATTTGCAGTAGCAGGTGGCATCAAGTCAGTTGAAGATGCCAGAACCATTTTAGCCTACGGTGCAGACAAGATTTCAATCAACTCTCCTGCATTAGCTGATCCAGAGCTTATCACAAGGCTTGCAGACAAGTTTGGTGTGCAGTGTGTGGTAGTTGGTATTGACACCTACTTTAACGCTGAAACCGGCAATTATCAGGTTAAGCAGTATACAGGTGACGTTTCAAGAACTGTAACTACAAGCTGGAATACTCTTGACTGGGTAGTAGAAGTTCAAAAGCGTGGCGCTGGTGAAATCGTTTTAAACATGATGAACCAGGATGGTATGCGCAAGGGTTATGATTTAGAGCAGTTAAAGAAGGTTCGTGCCTTATGCAAGGTGCCTTTAATTGCATCAGGCGGTGCCGGCACCATGGAGCATTTCTATGAGGCCTTTGATATAGCCAATACTGATGGTGCGCTGGCAGCTTCAGTATTCCATAAAGGAACCATCCATATCCCAGAGCTCAAGGATTATTTAAAGAATAAAGGAGTATGTATCCGTGACTAGCGTAAACAGATATTTACACGGTTTTCAGAGCATTGATGAGCTTGATTTTGATAAGGTTGGCGGTTTAATGCCTGCTATCGTTCAGGACTGCCAGACTGGTCAGGTTCTGATGATGGGCTATATGACCAAAGAATCAATGCAGAAGACTCTTGATACAGGTTATGTAACCTTCTTCTCAAGAGGAAGACAGAAGCTTTGGACCAAAGGTGAGGAATCAGGTAATTTCCTTCATATGAGATCAATTACCTGTGACTGTGACAAGGACACAGTGCTGGTTCTGGCACGTCCGGATGGCCCAACCTGTCACTTAGGCACCACAAGTTGTTTTGATGCGTCTCCGCTTTCTGATTCAACTTCAAGGTATTTAAGCGGAATGCAGCTTCAGAAGTTTAACTTTGTAAAATAAGCTCAATTAGCGATTAAAGATGTACTTTTGTACATCTTTTTTATATGGATAGAATATGAATCACATAGGTATAGATGCATCTACAGTAATACTGTTTGCGTTGCTTACGATAGCAGGTCTTGCAACTGATCTTCTTGCACACCGCAAAGATGGCGAAATTTCATTTAAATCTGCCCTGTTCTGGACTTTATTCTGGGTAGCGGCAGGTTCCTTATTCGGCATATATCTGTATCTTAGATATTCTGCAGAAGCAGCTTCACTATACTTTGCAGGTTACGCCTTTGAAATGGCTCTTTCTGTTGACAATCTCTTTGCCATTATGGCTATCTTTGCCTGGTTTGGCATCAAGTCAGGATTCACACACAGAGTTCTGTACTGGGGTGTTTTAGGAGCCGTTATTTTCAGACTTATCTTCGTAGTTATAGGTTCTGCACTCTTTGCCTTAGGGCCATATGTAGAGCTTGTATTTGCCTTTATTGTAGGTCTTTCTGCCGTCTTAATGATGAAAAGCAAAGAAGGCGAGGAAACTACAGATTTCTCTTCACATCCTGCCTACAAGGCTGTAAGCATGATCATGCCTGTGTTCCCTAAGCTGTACGGTCACGCCTTTTTCGTGTCAAAGGCCAAGGTTGATGAGCTTTTAGAAAAAGATGAGAACAAAGACATCAGTTTAAAGAGAAAAGCAGCTTATTTTGCAACTCCTCTGTTCTTATGTCTTGCCATTGTAGAAACATCAGATGTAATGTTTGCTTTTGACTCTGTACCTGCTGTTATTGCAGTATCACAGGATCCATTTATTGTGTACTCCTGTATGATTTTTGCAATGTTGGGTTTAAGATCAATGTACTTTATTTTAGACAAGTTAAGAGAGTCACTTGTACATCTTGAAAAGGCTGTTATCGTACTTTTATTCTTTGTCTCATTCAAGCTTTTGGCATCAGCAAGTCATGAGCTCTTCGGAATAGGATTTGAAGTTGATGTATACACATCTTTAGCAGTCATCGCAACTGTACTTACATTAGGTGTAGTATCAAGCTTTATCTTTAAGAAAAAGGCATAAACAAAAAGGGGCGACAAAACAGGTTCATATTCAGAGTTTCCAGAATATGCCTTTTATTGCCCCTTATCTTTAATAATCGGTCTTCTGTTTTTCAGGGATCCTGTCACCAATCTCGCGATCGTCAAAAGTTCTCTTTCCAGTTACAATCTGAGTTACATAAGTATTGATAAGTCCCATAGCCACAGTTGAATAATCACCTATGATTTCTACTGTGTACATATTGTTGATTTCACCTACAATCACCACATCGCGAGACATACTAGGACATGATGCGGTATAGAAGCCTTTGCCAAGCTGCTTGGTCTGACGGCAGGAATTCTTCTTAACATAATCTCTGATGAGATCATATGCATCCTGACCGTTTGTAGCCTTTGAGTAGTTAAATCTTAAAGTGGTTCTTGGGGTTGGCTGAGTCTTCTTATCAATTGGTGAGGTGTAAATTACAGTATTAGCCTCAATAGTCACATTCCATGACTCAGGAACCGGAGGAAAATAAGCAATCTGAATGGCAGCATTTGCATTAAAACATTCAAGTGCAGCTCCCACTCCTATTAAAGCCAAAAGCTTTGTCAACTTCATTTGTCATCCTCACTTATGATTGCATTCTCTAATAATTTTAGACCATCAGCGATTGTTACGCATCTGCAGAACTCCTTAAAGAAAGGATTTAATTCTTTTCTGTGAACTCTTGCGTAACCTAAAAACTGTTTTGCTCTATCCATAACAATTTTTTCGGTTCTATCGGTCTTTGAAAATTCTTCAATAACTTCAATATCAGTTTTTAGAACCTCTGCATTTGAGTAAGGTTCAGCCTCACCTTTGATAACCTTTGCAAGGTTTGGGGTCGGAAAAGCACCGCGCCCGCACATCATAGTTGTACAGTGAGTAATATCACGGCACTTTAAAGCATCTTCTCTTGAATTGATATTGCCGTTGGCAATCAGCTCTGCCTGAGGAGCTAGCTCATGCAGATTTGCCATTGCACTCCAGTCTAAGGCCTCTTCCTTATAGAGATCTTTTCTGGTTCTGCAGTGAATGGTAATTTCTTTTACACCATCTACAGCAATTGCCTTTACAATTTCAGGCGCTTCAGACTTTTCCAAAAAGCCAAGTCTGATTTTTACCGATAAATCACAGGCAGGATCTAAAGCCTGTCTTACTTCAGATACAATCTCATGCATAAGCTCAGGCTCTTTTAAGAGCATAGCTCCAGAATGATGAACAAATCTTGAAGGACAGCCAAAATTGATATCGATAGATCTTGCACCAAGCCTATTAGCTAGAACGGCAGATTGAGCCATAGTTTTAGGATTATCTCCTAAAAACTGAATGCGGATATCTGTACCGTCTGCAGTTTTACAGTCATTTAAAAACTCAGGAACTTCTCTTATCAGTGTTTTTTCAGAAACAATAATATCAGTTACTCTGATAAATTCAGAAAAACACAGATCATAACCGCCGTGAGCACACAAAACCTTTCTCATAGGGCCATCAGCCAGGCCCTCAAGTGGCGCTAAATAAACTTTAAAATCATTCATAAGGCAATTTTTCAAGATAAATTTCAATTGCAATATATTAGCAATTTTAAGAGCTTTGTCATTCTTTTTTTTAAGATAAAATCCGGTGCTATGATAAAATTATAAGACCCTATAAGGAGCAAAAATGATTATAGCAACCCATGACGGCACCTTTCATGCCGACGAAACAACTGCCTGCGCCATATTATCCTACCTTTTTGATAATGTATCAGTAATCAGATCAAGAGATCCTGACGTGCTTGAAAGTGGGGACATTGTTATCGATGTATCCAACATCAATGATGAAAAGCACTTTGATCATCATTCAAAGGATTTTACACTTTGCCGTGACAACGGCATCAAGTATGCCACAGCAGGTCTTATGTGGAAAAAGTATGGTATGGACTACTTAAGAAAAGTAGCTAAATCTGAACTTGAGTTCCATCCATCAGAAAAGGTGCTGCAAAAAGCATTTGAAAGAATTGACATTGAAATGATGACCATGATTGACTTAAATGACAATGGTCAGCTTACAGGTTATGCCGATTCTGTTGCTGACGCTCAGACTGAGCGAGAAAAGGAAATTGTAAACAACCTGAACGAGCTTTATCAGTTAACACCTGATATTCCATATATTGTGGCTATGATGAATCAGCCAAAGAACACCGCTCAGGAACAGGACAAGGCATTTGGTGCAGTAGTAAAGATGCTCAAGACTATCATTTTAAATGCCTCAGTTAACGCAATTTCAACTGAAAGTGGTATCGCCAAAGTAATAGAAGCCTATCAGGGTGGCGAACTTTTAATTATTCATGAAAGACTGCCTTGGACACAGGCTGTTCTATCCAATCCAGATGTGTTTAAAAACTGCCTTTTAGCCATGTACCCTGACAGAAATATGCGCTGGAGAGTACAATCATTACCAGTTTCAAAAGCACAGCGTTTTAAGAACAGACTGTCAGCCCCTGTTGCATGGAGAGGCCTTAACGATGAAGATCTTGACCGAGCAACCGGTCTTAAGAACATGACCTTTATTCACAAGTCTGGCTTTACGGGTGGTGCAAACAACCACGATGACTGCAGAGAACTTGCAGATTTGTGGCTTAAAGAAGGTGTGAAAGATTAAAAATTCATACCTAGGATCTTAAGAAATTTATTCTAGGAGCCGCATAAATTAAAGGATATGCAACTGTTACCAGTTGCAATCCGTTGCTGAATTTAATCAGCATAAAAAGTTCTTTAAAAATTTGATATATAGATCAAAATGTTAATAAAATATACAGAGCTTTATTCTGATATTTTGCAATTGTTTTATCCGTAAAATTGGATTTTTGTGAAAAGGTTGAAATGTGGTTGATTTGAAAGGAATTAATTGATTTATGGTTTTCTGTTTAATATAATTAATGTGTTTAAAATCAAAGAATTAAACAAGAAAATCATAGAACAATTTTCTATATTTTTATCAACTCTGCAAACGATTTTCAAACATCTAAAACCAATCTTATTGATATTCTTTCTAAAAAGCATATTGCAAGCCTGTCATATGATACTAAAGCCTGTATAAGAAACCGTAAGTTTTAAACCGTAAGTTTTCCTTTGCTGATTATCTGCTTGGTGCTTTAACTATGATGAGTAGTTCAATCAGGGAGTCTGAGTTTACTCTGAATTCTTTTCATATGAACTACAACAGACGTCTTGATGATGAGTTTAAGATGACTCATAAATGCATTCATAAGCAGCTGGATTCTGAAGAAAGCCTAACTCTGATTAAAGCTCTAGTGGTTCAGGTTATGTCTCTGGTAAGCAAGAGATTAGCTAAGCTGATTAAAGCGCATCTAATGGAATCTTTAAAGGATTTACTTTCTCTTTTAAAGGTTAAGGACATTGTTCTTATTGACGGTACTGAACTGGACTTACGTAATTCCTGCGCAGATAACTTTGAGTGCAAAGGGAAAGGCAGAGACTGACTTGACGGTTCCTCCGCAAGACCTGGGCTCAAGCTCCATGTTGCATACTCTCTTTGTAAACAAAGCTTTATTTATGTTGAGGTATCTGAAGCTGTTGGTTCAGAAAGAGACAGAGTCTACAGAGAATACCTTCAGGACTGTCTGGTTATCGCTGATAGAGGTTACATCGATGAAGAGCTTGAGCAGACTCTTATAAAAGCTGGTGCTCAGTTTCTTATTAAAGGCAGAGCGAATACAAACGGAACCATCATCGATGCTTATGCCGATGACGGTTCAAGATTGAAGCAGTACATTGGTAAAAAGCTTAAAGATATCCCTCACAAGATGAATG
>Ga0256405_10003931_pt1 | contig 29268 bp, 18 predicted proteins | sample RumenRJG_02DNA_FD_189096 | JGI IMG/M metagenome (GOLD analysis project Ga0256405, IMG submission 189096) | Bovine rumen microbial communities from Lethbridge, Alberta, Canada - RJG_02 | ecosystem: Host-associated > Mammals > Digestive system > Stomach > Rumen | place: Canada: Alberta... | reverse complement strand
AAGAGTAGCCAGCTCTATGACCATCTTCTCTTTCTCAGGATCTTCAGCCTTATAATTAGGATCCTGCCAGAAATCACGCTCGTTGATCATAGGATCGCCGATTTTCCATTCAGCCATTGTTTTTGCCATAAGTTCTCCCCTTTACAAAATAAAAAAAATGATGAAACTATTTTTGCAAAAATAGTTTTCTGCCTAGTGATATTCTACCATACAAGGGCTTTTTTTACCATTAAAAAAAGGCGATTTTACTCGCCTTTTTAATGAATTAATCACTTTGATTAAGTAACGTATTCAATCGGTCAATCGTACAAATGACAACATACTACATGGCCATTTCCCATGTCCTTTGGAACAGGAACTTCTGTTTTACATTTCTCCATGCACTTAGAGCATCTTGTGTGGAACTTACAGCCCTTTGGTGGGTTTGCAGGTGATGGTATATCACCCTGAAGGAGGATCCTGTCCTTCTTGATATCCGGATCAGGCATTGGTATAGCTGAGAAAAGCGCCTGAGTATATGGATGAAGAGGCTTAGCAAAGATGTCCTCTGTATTTCCTGTCTCTACAAGATTGCCAAGATACATTACACCGATGGTATCTGAGATGTGCTCAACAACTGAAAGATCATGCGAAATGAACAGATATGTAAGTCCTCTGTCCTCCTGAAGTTTCTTAAGCAGGTTAATGATCTGAGCCTGGATTGAAACGTCAAGCGCTGAAACAGGCTCATCACACACAACAAACTGTGGCTTAAGAGCAAGGGCTCTTGCGATACAGATTCTCTGTCTCTGACCGCCAGAGAACTCGTGAGGGTATCTGTCCTTGTGGTACTCCTGAAGACCACACTCCTTCATAATAGATGTGATGTATTCATCATACTCTTTATCAGAAACAATACCGTGCTCTCTTACTGCCTCACCAATGATCTCTCCGATAGGAAGTCTTGGTGAAAGAGATGAGTATGGATCCTGGAAGATGATCTGCATCTTGGTACGAAGATCCCTGAGGGCCTTCTTATCAAGGGTGCTGATATCTTTACCGTCAAAAATGATATCTCCCTCAGTCTTTTCAAGGAGCCTTAATATAGTTCTTCCAGTTGTGGACTTACCACAGCCTGACTCTCCTACAAGCCCCATTGTGGTACCTTTTTTGATGGTAAAAGAAACATCGTCAACAGCCTTGACCTGTCCAGTTACGCCACCAAAAAATCCACCCTTGATAGGGAAATATTTTTTAAGATTTCTAACCTCTAAGATGTTCTCAGAAGAGGCATTAACGTTCTCTGTACTCATAGTGCTGCGCCTCCTTCCTCACATCTGTAGCAGCTCACTTCATGGGTAGGTGATATCTTGTAAACACCTGGATATGCGCCGCTGCACTTTTCTGTGCACATCTCGCATCTATCCTTGAAATAGCAGTAATTAGGCATATCAATAGGGTTAGGAACGTTTCCTGGAATACTGTAGAGCTTGTCTACATGCTTACCTACAACAGGCTTGGAATTCATAAGACCTATTGTGTAAGGATGTCTTGGATCTTTGAATATCTCTTTTGCTGTTCCTTTTTCTACTACTCTTCCTGCGTACATAACAACCACGTAGTCAGCCATTTCTGCTACAACGCCAAGGTCGTGAGTGATCAGCATGATAGAGCTGTTTATCTTGTCCTTAAGGTCACGAAGAAGGTCAAGGATCTGCGCCTGAATAGTAACATCAAGAGCAGTAGTGGGCTCATCTGCGATGATAAGCTTAGGGTCACAGGCAAGAGCCATAGCGATCATGATACGCTGTCTCATACCACCAGATAGCTCATGAGGATACATCTTGTAAACGCCTTCTTTGTTGGCGATACCAACAAGCTGAAGCATCTCAATTGTACGGGCCTTAACCTGCTCTTTTGTCATGTCAGGGTTGTGAAGCTTTATTACTTCATCAACCTGATCACCAATTCGAAATACAGGGTTAAGTGATGTCATGGGCTCCTGGAAGATCATTCCCATGGAGTTACCACGAAGCTTCTGCATGTAAGAAGCTGGAGCATTCACTACGTTTACAGCCTCTTTTCCAGTGTTGAATCTGATCTCACCTTCTACAGTCTGACCAGCAGGACGCTGAACCAGCTGCATAAGTGAAAGGCTGGTTACAGACTTACCACAGCCTGACTCACCAACAATACCAACTGTTTTACCAATAGGAACCTCAAATGATACGCCGTCTACAGCCTTAACTGTTCCTATATCTGTAAAGAAGTAAGTGTGAACATTGTCAAACTCAACGCAGTTATTAGGATCCTTCATGTGAGTGATATACTCACTTTCAGGAATATGTCTTCTGTTTCTCTTTTTCTCAATCTCTGCAGTGATCTTACGATTTTCTCTGGTGATCTTTCTGGATTCACGAGCAGAGATGTAATTACTGTTTTTTGCCATCTTAATCACCTCTTCATCTTTGGATCAAATGCATCACGAAGGCCATCACCGATAAAGTTGAAAGCCAAAACTGTAAGCAGAATAAATAGTCCTGCAGGAAGCCATACAAATACATAATTGCTCATAACGTATGAATCGTTAACAGCGTTAATGATACTTCCCCATGAAGCTGCAGGATACTTGATTCCAAGTCCAAGGAATGAAAGTGTAGCTTCTGCAAGGATTACATCACCAAGTCCCATGCTGGCAAAAACGATAAGCTGAGGTACTACATTAGGGATAAGGTGCTTAAAGATACGTCTGTAAGTACTGATACCAGTTGCCTCTGCAGCAACCATGAACTCCTGCTCACGAAGTGAGAGAATCTGACCTCTTACGATACGGGCGATTCCAACCCATCCGATAACAGCCATGATAACGCAGAGCATGTAGATACGGGTTGTGGCGCTGGCCTGGTAATAGTCCATGATGGAACCAAGGATCAGGTAAAGAGGCATTGTAGGGATACAGTAAACAACGTCTACAACTCTCATGAGGATGTTGTCTACCCATCCGCCAAAGAAACCTGCAACACCACCGATGATCATTCCGATGAACACTTCAATGAAGATAACTACAAATCCAATAAGAAGTGAAATACGTCCACCATACATAAGTCTTGCAAGAAGGTCCATTCCGTTGGCATCTGTACCAACAAGATGCTCCTTGGAAGGACGTGCGTAGGTGTCAATGACTCTTGTCTCCTGGAATTTCTTGAAGGTGTACTGACCGTTTTTATTCTCGATCCTGTACTCTACCTCTGTTCCATCTTCATCCGGGAAGGTAAAAGAGCTGTCACCATTTGCAACTGCCGAAAGTGCTGCCTCCTTGTATGCCGGACTTAAGTATACGCCAGCGTTGGCAGCGTTAAAGTTTACATCAGACACAAGAGCATACTCAGCTCCGTCTTTTGAAACCACATCATCATCAACTGTGTACTTGGAGCCCCCCAGTTCAAATTCCTTTTCGCCGTTTGCAATGGCTACAAGGCTCTCTCTGTAGAACTCATAAGGAAAAGTCTCGTTCTTGTCAAAGCTTGTAAAGGACTTCATTGCTGCAACGCCAAGCTCTGTTCCAACATATACATCAGGATTTGCAGCCCCTGTGTCCTGGAATACATAAGTCTTGCCATCTGAATCTGTAAAGAAGTTCTCTCCATTAGCTACTGCTTCATCATAAGCTGCGTTCTTGCGAAGGAGCTTATTAATCTGCTCAAGTGAATAGATTACATAAACGTTCTCTCCAACGTTACCAAGTCCTAAAAGCGAACCATCTCTTGTCTCAAAGACGTACTTGCCTGTAGAAGCTGCAATAAGTGTCTTTGAAAAGATATCTGAAGGAAGGCTGGCCCCTTCTGCCTGCTGGATCTGATACTGATCAATAGCTGTTGCTCCAGCATAGTCCTTAAGGATCTGTTCTGTGGTATAGAATACCTGAGACTGTGAATAAGGAATGATCAGGCCTCCTACAAATGAAAATAAAAACATAAAAGCAATGATAACAATTCCAACAATAGCCAGCTTGTTTCTGATGAATCTTTTAAAGACCATCATACCTGGAGAAAGAACTCTGACTCTGGCAGCGTCATCTAAATGCATTTCTTCATTTTGTGTATTAGTGTTTTCCATCTGCTCTTCCTCCTTTCTTAATTAACCCTTACTCTTGGATCAACAAGTGCATATGTGATGTCCGCAATGAGGTTTCCAAGAAGAATAAGTACTGCCATAAATACCATGTAGAACATAACAAAAGGAATATCTCCCTGAGTTACGCACTGATAGAATGTGTATCCGATACCAGGAATCTGGAAAAGTGTCTCTGTGATCATGGCACCACCAAAAAGTCCTGGGAGGGATCCACCAAGCAGTGTGACGATAGGTATAAGTGTATTTCTGAATGCGTGATGATTGATTACACGGTTCTCTGAAAGTCCCTTAGCACGGGCTGTTCTGATGTAATCAGAGTTAAGGACCTCAAGCATGTTGGCACGGGTATAACGCATAAGGCTACCGATACTAACCACAACCAAAGTAAGTGTAGGAAGTACCATGTGTCTTATCATATCTAAAACTTTTCCGGTATCTGAGAGGGTCTCATGCATACGGCTAACAATACCGTAAAGGTCAACCCATCCAAGTTTAATGGAAAAGATATATTTCAAAATTGTGGCAAAGAAAAAGCTTGGAAGTGAAATACCAATAAGTGCTATTACTGTAATAGCGTAATCAGCAAACATATACTGTTTTCTTGCAGCAAGAATACCTGCTGGAATAGCAATAAGAATCTCAATTAAAAATGCAGCAAGTCCAAGTCCAAATGAATACCAGATAACATTTGAAAACTTCTGAAGAACTGGCTGATTGAAATACCATGAATCCCCAAAATTAAGTCTGATAGCCTTAGAAGCCCATTTGAAATACCCCTGAATGATTCCGGTATCAAGACCATATTGTGCGTTGAGCTGATCAACCCACTCCTGATATGATTTGGATCCAGGTCTTGTGGCAAGAGCCATGGCCTGAGACTCAACATAAGAAGTTGGCATCAGTCGCATGATTGTATAAATGATCAATGATACAAAGAATAGAAGAACTACGGAAATAAGCAGTCTCCTGATTATAAACTTCTTCATTTTAGTGCTCCTTAGTGCAAAATATCACATTAACATAATATACGGGCTGCTTCGCTTCGCTCTCGCAGCCCTTCAGCTATTCGGAATCCGGGCTATTGCCCTGCTTCCTCATATCTGTTAAGTCTTCAAGGTCACATGGTAAACGGTGTCAACACCGTACCATGTGACTTTGAATCCTTATATCTTAATTCATTGCGATCTTATAGATCTCATCCATGAATGTGTAGTATGTTGTCTGATCAGGTGTGATAGAATCAACATTTACTCTCTGTGAGCTGTATACTGTGCAATCCTGTCTCTGATATACAGGGATCTCGCAAGCGAAATCTACAACGAAGTCAAGAGCCTCTTTGTAAAGCGCCTTACGGACAGCCTGGTCTGTTACTGTTCTAGCCTCAGAAACAAGCTCATCAAGCTCGTCTGAGTAGATGCGGTAGTGACCAGCGCTACCACCCTCTGAGTGATAGATCTGGAACATATCAGGATCAAGAGTTGTCTGCCAAGCTGCGCACCAGAGCTCTGCTGTGCCAGCCTCAAGTGCTGACCAGAGGATTGATGTGTCTGCAAGGTCGTTGATAACAAGGTCAAAGCCAATTGTCTTAAGAGCCTCAGAAGCTGCTGTAAGAATACCAAATGAAGGGTGATCACCTGATCCACCTCCACCGATCATTACTTCGTAGCTTGTCTTAGCTCCTGAAGGAGCTGCTGAGATCTTGCCATCCTTGAATGTGTAACCAGCTGCCTCAAGATATCCCTTTGCTGCCTCAAGTGCTGCTGCGTACTTCTCATCATCTGTCATTGACTCTGTGTAGATGTCATTGCCATCAACATCAACTGAGAAAGCAACCTTGTAATCAGGATCTGAAGCCTGAGGTGCTGCCCATGATGTGTTAGAGATAGGATAGTTGATAACTGATGCAGCATCGCCATAGTATGAATCGATTGTTACATCACGATATACAGAAATAACTGTTGCAATAGCTTTTCTAAGGTTCTTGGAAGCCTCTGAAGCATTGTCTCCACCAACGCAAACGTTCTCAGAGTTCATTCCGATGTAGCCATATCCTCTGTAGTCTGTAAGAACTGTTGTAAGAACATCACCTGAAAGCTCACCGTTTGAATTCTCACCAGCGATCTGCTCAAGAGCTGACTTAGAAGCTGAAGGATCAGAAATATCAACTGTTCCCTGTACTACACCGCTCTCCTTATCTGCGTTAGATGTAACCTTAAACTGGATGTTCTTAGTTACAGGAGCGCCTTTCCAGTAGTTCTCGTTTGCTGTGAAGTAAACGATCTTGTTCTCGAACTTCTCAAACTTGTAAGGGCCAGCTCCCATAGGAGTTGTTGTCTTAGCACGAACTGTTGAAAGGTCACCCTTTTCAAAGCCGAACTTGTTGTTGTCATAGTCATACTTACTTGCATCGCCATAGTAGTGCATAGGCTGAACGTTGATAGCAAGCTGGTAAATAGCTGTAGCATCAACCTCTGTAAGAGTAACCTTAACCTCGTAGTCGTTAACCTTCTGGATACCCTCTACGTGGTCTACTGAATCGCCTGTTGCGATAGCTACCTTGTAATCATCTGAAAGGAAATCAAGGATTCCATTATCAGCCTTCTCTGTATCTGAAGCTGTTACGATATCTCCGTCGTAAGCTGTCATGATCTCGTTCCAGTAGTCAGCTGCTGTAGGAGCGCTTCCGCCAGCAACGTCAAAGTCAGTTGCTGTAGCTGTTGTTGTGATTGTTCCGTCACCGTTATCCTTAGCGAATCCCCAGTTAACCATACCGTTTGCGATAGGATCCTTAGCAACAGCCTCTGTCTCAGCAAGGTATCCATTAGCTGTGCAGTAGTCAGCGATTGACTGTGCGAACTTCTCGCCTGCGGCAGGAAGATCCTCTTCGAAGAACTTCTTCTGCTGCTCTTCTGTTACAAATGTGAAATCTGTGTTGTCAGCGCCGCCCTTTACAAGAAGATTGAAAAGAGTGTCTGAACCACTTCTGTACTCCTCAAGACCCTTGATAGGAAGAGCGTATGTTGATGCGCTTCCATCATATGAAGGATCAAGGTATACATAGTATGAAAAGATTACGTCATCAGCTGTAAGCTCTTCGCCATCTGAGAACTTAACGCCCTCACGAAGCTTGAAGTCGTAATCAACTGTTCCGTCTACATTCTCTGTTACAACGCAATCTGAGATACCTTCATAGGTGTAATCTGTTCCATTGTAGTTCTTGGTCTCTCCCTCGATGCCGTTGTAGATAAGCTCACCGGCACGGTCGTTGTTCAAAAGAGTTACTGTTGTCATGTCAGCAACACGCTGATCAGGTACGCTTGCGCAGAAGAACTCACTGAACTTCTCTGAGAAGTCATCCTCTGCAATTACAAGTGGTGCATCGCTACCAGCTGCTGGTGCTGTCTCTGAAGCAGCTTCTGTAGTTTCTGTAGCAGCTGTCTCAGAAGTCTGTGTGTCTGCAGGTGCATTGTCAGATGGAGCTGAACCGCAAGCAGCTGTTGAAACAGCAAGAGCGCCAGCTAAAAGTGCAGACAACACTTTTTTTCTGTTTTTCATAAATTTCCCTCCTTAAAACACTTTTTCGCTCATATTTTTAACAAGGTCGTCAATAGTACCGTCCTTGAATGGGCTCTTAAGGCCTACCTCTGCAAGCTCTTCCTCATAGAAGTTTTTAGCTGAAAGCTTGCAAAGCTGTAAATAATGATTCCATGCATCCTTGTAGTCTTTATCCATCCATACCTTGAACTGCATGGCCACAACACTGGCAAGAACATAATCAATATAGTAGAAAGGATTCCAGAAGATGTGTCCCTGTCTCTGCCAGTATCCACCCTCTCCAAAGAACTCATCGCCGTCAAAGTCAAGCCATGGTCTGTAGGTCTTTTCAAGTTCCTTCCAAACCTTCTTGCGCTCAGCAGGTGTCATGTCAGGATTGTCATATACAATGTGCTGGAACTCGTCAACCACACATCCGTAAGGGATGAAGGTGATGGAATCCTGAAGGTGCATCTTGAGATAATCCTCTGACCTGTCTCCGAAGAACCTGTCCATCCATCCGTATGTGAAGTACTCCATGGACATTGAGTGGATCTCTGCTGTCTCCATAGTGAGATCGTTGTGCTCTGTAATCTCGTCATTTCTTGTAACATATCCCTGGAATGCATGTCCGCACTCGTGGGTTATAACATCAACATCTCCGCTGGTTCCATTGAAGTTAGCAAAGATGATAGGTGACTTATACTTAGGAAGGAAATCCATATAGCCGCCGGCCTTCTTGGTCTTTCTGCCAAGAACATCAAAGAGCTCGTTCTCAATCATAAAATCAAAAAACTCCTTGGTCTCAGGTGAAAGCTCAGAATACATCTGCTGTCCAGCCTTCATGATCTCTTCAGGTGTTCCTGTAGGAGCAGGGTTACCGTTCTTAAAGAACATATCGTTGTCGTAGTACTTGAGCTCATCTACGCCGATCTGCTCTTTTCTCTCCTCTTGGATCTTAACTACGAAAGGAACAAAGGACTCTTTTACCTGCTTGCGGAAGTTCTCAACCTCAGCTCTTCTATAGGCATTTCTCATCATCCTGTTGTAGCCAAGCTCTACGTAATTGTCGTAGCCAAGCTCTTTGGCCTGTTTTGTCCTGTTCTTTACAAGCTGATCATAGATGTCATCAATCTGATCAGTAACTGATAAAAAGTACTCTGAAAGGGCTTTCCATGCTCTCTTTCTTGTATCTCTGTCCTTGTCAGTAAGGTACTTCCTTAAGAGTGAAATATTAAGTTCTTCTCCATTAAATGGGATCTTGGCAGAAGCAATGAGCTTGTCATACTTGCTGATCAGAGCGTTCTCTTCCTGCATGAGAGGAAGGATCTTATCATCAATAGACTTGTTCTGCAACTCAATGTTCTTGAAGGCTACCTTGCTGATCTTGTTCTCAAGGTAAGACCTGAAAGGTGACTCATACAAAACCTTGCTGTAGTCATTAACATATTTTGAGATAAGAGGAGTGATCTCATCTATGTAGTCGTTCTCAGCTGCATAGAACTCCTCTGTTGTGTCAATGTTGTGTCTGAACACACCAAGCTTGATGTTGGTGTAGACATCTTCCATGAACTTGTAGTATTTCTTGTGGAGCTCAAACTGCTCCTCTCCGCTTTTTGCGTTCTTACTATCCGCTATGAGCTTTTCAAAAAAGCTCTTAACTTCATCCATATTAACCCTTGTATAGGGCATTTGTGAGCATTTCATAAATCAGTCCTGCTTTCCATTTTTTATATTTTTTTTATAATTTCATACACAGAATAACCGATTCATTATACCCTATAGGATAAATTTTATCAAGTTAAAGTGAAAAAAGGTCAATTTTTCAGGGCTGTGATATATCCACCCAGATAACCGGCCTAATGGCGCCGCCTGGCTTGTTTACATAGCGCTCAGATAAGCTTATTTCCCCATCTACAGTGACTATAGGAGATGTTATCTCTTTTTTCCCAAAATCCCCTCTAAGCCACCACCAGGAAGATCTGTAGCCTTTCAGATCCCAGTTGTTGGCCTTGCTAAGCTCATTTATGTTACAGCCTCCAGCAAGAGCAATGTCTGTTACAGACAACTGTCTGTCCTTATCTTCTGAGAAGTACTTCTCTGCTTCTGCAACGGATAAAAGAGATATCAGCTCTCCTTTTCTTTCTATGATCTTTGACAGTTCCTTTTCATTAAATATCTTTATGAACTCATCAGAGTTAAGTCGCTTTCTAAGATCTGACCCTTCCCAGGAAACCTCCTCATATTTCTGATTTAGGTATCCGCTGGCAATTCCCTCTTTTGTCAAAAGGCATACCCTCTTTCCGTCATTTTGAAGGACGATCCACTGAAGCCTCTCTTTTCCAAGGCGAGTGCCATCCGTATCAAAGCGGCCAAAGTATACCTCATCTCCCGCGCTGCAGGCAGAGAGAGTCTTCATCTCTTCATCATAATATCTGCTGATAGCTATGCCTCTTACTGCAAAAAAGATCATTGCACCAGCCACTGTCACAGCAATTATATAGGTCGCCATTTTTCCGCCTACGCGCTTTGCATCTATGGATAAGAGAAGCCTCTTTACCCTGCTTGCAATAGCTGATGAGATTGGAGAAAGAATAGACGCCACCACGATAGAACATACAAACACCACCAGATACCACAAAAAATTATCCATCTTAGTATGATCAAAAACAGTTCTCACAAAGTAACCATGGACTAAAAAGACCATCATCTGAATGGTCCCCATATAGTCAAGGGCTTTATTCTTTACTGTGATCTTCATATTTAAAAGAAGCTGGAAAGTGACAACTACTATACAGTTAATAGACTGAACAACCAGTGTGATAAAAGCATCTCTCCTGTAAGTAGATAGCATCTCGTGGTAATATCCAAACACATTTCCAACCACAATCCCTGCAAAGGTAATGATCACAGAAAGCAGGGCAAAAGAGATGACCATGCCCTTATAGTGTTTCCTGAAAAAGGCTTCAATTCCACTTTTAAAGCGTGCATACAGAAGACCAAAAACAAAGGTTATTGTAGAATTAAACCACCACTCTCCCATGAAATAGGTCTCTTTATAGTCATCAAAATCATGGCCTCTGAAAAAGGCAAATGTCATAATACCAAAGGTGGCAAAAATAACAAGCGCAAGGGACGCATCCTTGTTTTTTAAAATAGAAAAGGAAGCTGCAAAGATCACATAAAGAACTATTATCTCCACAATAAACCATGAATTGCCATCAAGGAGCTCAATTCCTACGATCTGTTTAAGAACATACAAAAGGTCATTTCCTGTGCCCTTTTTATAAACAAGATGATCAACTAAAACAGTGATCACGTTGACAAGAAAAAAGGGAACAAGGACTGAAGAAAATCTCTTCCTTAAAAAGCCCTCAAGATAGCTGTTTTTATTTAGATAGCTGTACAAAAGGCCATAGCCTGAACTAAAGAAGAATACAGCAGTGCATAGGAATCCTATATAGTTGTACAAAGTTATAGGTCCCTTATTGATCCATCCGTAATTAGTGATCCTCTGTGTAAGATGGTGAAGAATTATTGAAAGACATGCAACAGTTCTAAGCGCCATCATCTGATCCCAATTAAGATGATCAGATGAAAACTTCCCCTTTGGCGCTATTTTGGCACCCCAAAATAAAAGCACGAAAATTGCAAATGGAAATACAAGTAAGATAAGATCAGTCATAGTTTTTTATTCCCCAACAGTTTTTGATAACTCCCAAAACGCCACAGCACTGGCTGCAGCCACATTAAGCGAATCTGCCCCGTGATACATAGGGATCTTAACGCAAAAGTCGCAGGCGCTTATTGTCTCAGGAAGGAGCCCATCTCCTTCCGCTCCCAGAAATATCGCAAGCTTATCCTGACTTCTAAGTTCCGGATCATCAATATCTTTTGTATCGTTTCTAAGAGCCATGGCCACTGACTTAAAGCCAAGCTCCTTAAGGCTTTCTATTTCTCTTTTCTCAGGAAGAAAGGTGTAGTGCGTCTGAAATATGGTTCCCATGGATACTCTGGCAGCGCGTCTGTAGAGCGGATCCGAGCATCCCTTACTAAAAAGAACTGCATCCATTCCCAGAGCCACAGCACTTCTTACAATAGCTCCTATGTTGGTGGGATTAGTGACATTTTCCAAAACTGCCACTCTCCTTGCACCCTTTAGGATTTCCTCTGCAGGTGGGAGCTGCCTTCTTTTCATGGCGCATAAAACGCCTCTTGTAAGGTTGTAGCCTGTAATCTGCAAAAGGGTCTTTTCATCTGCCACGTAGACAGGAATCTGAAAATCTGTAACAGTTCTTTCGACAAGGGGCTCTGCTTCCTTATGGAGCTGACTCTTTTCTATTAAAAGAGATATTGGCTCATAACCGCCATCCAGGGCCCTTCCGATCACCTTGGGGCTCTCTGCGATAAAGACCCCAAGCTCCGGTTCATTGATGTGAAAGAGCTGATTCTCAGAATATTCGTGATATATGGCCAGTTCCGGAAGACTTAAGTTGTCTATCTGAATCACTTTGTTAACTTCAGACAAAGCTTTTTCCTCTCATATTGAATAATATAAACAAACTTATTTTCCTCTTTATGAGAAATATTTGCAAGAAATATGGTATATTAATATCTATACTTTTTAACTATTTTGGAGGGGTAACATGAGTTTTGTAGTATTTGCAGATGGAAGTGCCAATCTTCCCAAGGATAAGCTTGAAGGGATTAGTCTTCTTCCCTGCAGTTATCTGCTTGATGGACAGCAGGTAGAATATAAGGGGGATATTGAATCCTTTGATTCCCACACTTTTTATGAGGGACTTAGAAACGGCAAGTCAGCACAGACAAGCCTTTTAAATACTGATCTTTTTATGACACATTTCAGGCCCGTACTTGAGCAGGGTCAGGACGTAATCTACATTGCCATGGCATCAGGCATCAGCGGAACCTATAACGCTGCTGTACTTGCTGCCGATGAGCTTATGGAAGAATTTCCTGAGAGATTCGTTCATATTGTAGATTCCAAGGGATGCGGCTTTGGTTCAGGTCTGCTTGCAATAAAGGCCGCTCAGCTTAGTTCCCAGGGTGTAAACTGCAGGGCAGCTTCCAAAATCCTTGATGAGGCTGTACCACATGCGTGTCAGTACTTTACAGTCGATGATCTGAATTTCCTCAAAAAGACAGGACGTGTTTCTGGCGTAACCGCCAGCATCGGAACCATCCTTAACATCAAGCCTATCCTCTTTGGCGACAGCACAGGACACATCATCTCCTGTGGCAAAGTAAGAGGCAGAAAGGCTTCAATTGACTTCATTGCGAAAAAATACGCTGAAAAGCACATTGATACTTTTGATAACAGCGTGTTCATCTCCCACGGCGACTGTCCAGATGACGCCAAGGCTCTTGCTTCCTTAGTAAGAGACATCACTCCAGGCGCCAACATCAGGATCTGCGTACATGAGCCATTTTCAGGAGCCCACGTAGGACCTGGAATGCTTGGACTTTTCTTCTGGGGAGCAGAAAGATAAGGCTTATAGATTACCTCCAAGCCTCCAAACAGATATACGATTTATACCACTATCTCTGGCGGTTTGTATCCAAAGCTTAAGTGTTTCCTGATCTGCGTACCATACCTGATGGGTTTGGCCGCTATCATCGTTATAATCAAAATACTTATCGCCACTTGTACTATCTTCGATGGCTACAGCGCCCTTTTGATCCTTTATCGAAAGGGCGTCTTTTAAATTAATCTGTTTTACGCTGCCGTCGCCGGCAAAATCAAAGCCGCCGGTAGCAAAAGCCAGATTAACTTTTCCCGGAAGCGTCTTCATCTTAGTCGATAGTTCTTTTATCCATAAGGGCTCTGCCTTGGCTCCCGGATCTGTTCCGTATCCATGAAGGTTATAGCACATCATCACGTACTCAGGGTAGGATGGCCATGTATAGTTTTGTATTGGCGCTGAGGGCTCAAAAACTATTCTAAGATCCATTTCCTGCTGCTGCGCCTCCTTGGAAAGCACCGTTACAAATCTGTTAAACAGATCCCAGAGTTTATCATCTTTTTTTATAGCCTCATAATCGATCTCAACTCCGCTGCAGCCAAGTCCTTTGGCCATATCAACAACCTCTTTTGCATGCTGAAGGGACAGTTCTTCACTTCCGATAAGAGCATATAAAAGCTGTGTATCCTTAAGCGAGGATCCCTTTTCAAGAAGCTTGTCATTAACAAAAGTAAGATATGTGTTCCTGCCTGACAAAGTGCCGTTCTTTTTAAGTTTTTCAAATGAAGCCACGGTATCTTCAGGGATAAATGGTCTGCTGCTTACATCATAATAGGCAGCAAAAAAACAAATTGTGGTAAGATCATCGCCAATCTTTTTGAGTTCTTCATCTGCTGTGGCATTATCCCAATACGGATACCAGACAGTGATATCGGGCTCAGAAGCATCTTTACTATCTGTTTTTACTTCCGTAGTCCCTGTCTCATTGGCTTTTGAATGGCCGCTCTCTGTTATCACTTTAACTTCACTGCTCCCTGCCGTTTCAGGGCTTGCACTGCCACAGGCAGTAGTCATAAAAAACAAAGCCAATATACATGTGGCGATCTTCCTGCTTCTCAAGATGTAACTCCCTTCCATCAGATGTACTTGATAAACCAGTTAAGTACCTTATTAAACACATTTTTCACGGTCTGGATGATTTTGTCAATTCCAGTTAATCTGTAAGAATAAAGAACGTTACCGGTATCAGGATCAGTTATCTGAAGCTTATCAAACACAGCATCATAAACATCGTCAACCACATTTCTCTGACTATATCCGTACTCAGTAAAAGCTCCCTTAAGATAGATATTTGATTCCTCTTTCACTGTCACTTTTTTAGCTTTCCAGACATCTTTTCCATCTATCTTAACATTCAACACATTATCTTTAAGCTCAATGTACAGCTCTCTGCTGCCAGGCTCATTTAGCTTAAGTTGCGGCCTGTATTCATCTGCCCCGTCTTTGACAGTTGGAACATCCATTAACGAAGCCTCTTTTGACATTTTTGTGTATTCGTAAGACTGCTCAGCACTGACGGCGTATCTTGCCAAAGCTGCATACTCTCCTGCAAGAGAGTCTCTCTTATCTTCATCAACCGATATTTTTTCTGTGCCGTCAAACTCATAGAGGTCTACTTCTTCAAGGACCTGACCATCCTGGTAAAGACAGAGCACATTGTTCTGAAGACTTACTTCAACTCCGCCCGTTCCATCATCATCGGCGCCAAGGATCACTGCCTGAAGTCCAAGCTTATTACCCTTAAGAGTAGTCTCAACAGCTATGTCCCTGGGTGCTTTTTTTAGAAGTTTCAGGCTTCCGGTATCCTCCGGAAGGGAGGTAAGGACTATGCGTTCATAGCCTTTTTGGTACTCTACAGCTCCTCTTTGCAGCTGCCAGCTTTCATTTTGGGATTTATCTCCCACCACAAACAAAATACCGTCCTTATCTTCCTTGGGAAGATCATCTCGAATACGCATTAGCAAATGATTGGTATACCAGTTTGCCTGTGGTTCAAGCCTTGTAAGGTCGTAAATACTGCTTTCTGTGTTGTTAAGAGAGTATCCTTCTCTATTGAAGTTCATGGTAAAGGTTGATGCTATTGCCTCTTCATTGACTTCACTGACCTTGTCGTTTTCACCAAACATTCCGGTGTTTGAGTGAAGAAGGATATATGCTGAAGGAACCTTGCCAAGGCCCTTGTTATAGCTCTTTTTCATGAGCTCATAGTCCCCGGATATCCTTGATCTCATCTGGGAGTTGGTCTCCATTGGAAGGTCGTTTGCATCTCGTATATAGTCCATCAGATAGTGGTTATAATCTCTTCCCAGATACTTTGACATGGCTGAGTATTCTTTGCTATTAAGCTCGCCGATGTACCTGCCGTACCTGTCAAAAACATTTATGTAGCTGAGCCTGTAGCCATTGCTTCCAAGCTCCCAGAAGCTGTTCTGTTCAAGTTTTAAAAGATCCTTGGGCATCAGAAAGAAAGAGTCGACTACATCAAATTTTTCTGCATATGTGAACATAGTCGCCTTGTAATTGTACTCTTCCATTACTTTCTGGGCATATATCGAGGTGTCCTGTCTTCCATCTTCAAACATCAGGTAAAGAGCCTTATCAGGCAGCGGCGTTCCATTTTTATAGTAATCCTCGATGTCCTTTTGAGTGATGGTAACATAACCGTTGTCTCTAAGCGCTTTAAGCTCTTTATTAAGTCTGTCCTCAGATATTCTTGAAGATGAGCCTTCTCTGTCAATTCCAAAATAAGACAGCGCAATAAAGCCGTGGTCCTCTCCGGATACAATTTCCTTATCGTCCTTTGCATAGGGCTCATAAACCGAAAAGGTAAATAACGCCCTGGCAATAACGAAAAGGACCCAGATGAGCACAGCCAGTTCAAGGATTGAACGTATTAACTTCTTTACATCTTTCGCCGTCTCAAATTTATACATGTCTATTTTTCCTGTGTCTTTGTTTCCTCTCCTCTTTAGCCTTAGCAGCCTCCACGTCACTTGGTGTCATTCTGGTACCCCAGGTGGATTTCCAGAAAGTAACCCAGGCGATTGGCATCTGCCAAAGCAACACCAGCTCATAATACAGGCAGAACAGCATTCCATAGAGCCAGGTAGAACTCTTTCGTAAAAGAAGCTGTGCAAGGCTCATGAGCAGTGACATAAGAAGCAGTCCCAGAAGGAAAGCTGTGGGGAAAATGTGTTTTGTTATAGGAACGTAAACAAGGTTATAAAGAACAACCACAGGCGCAGCTATTGGAACTACAAGGCCCATGTAAAAAGTCACCGCTGCAAAGGGCTCTTTTTTCCACATAAAAGTACCTGCGATAAGAGATTCTCTAAGCCAGGATCTTTTCCATCTCATCTGCTGTTTCAGGAATACACTGTGTTTATTGGGAACGATGGTCTGGCACACTGCAGTATCCTGGTAAAATGTTCTGTGATGGCGAAGGATGAAATTCGTCATCGCCCTGTCATCTCCAAAGGTTGCCTTCTGCCCCAAAAACCTTTGGTTTATCCAATTGTCCTTGTTCTCCAGGATCACAGATTTCCTGTAGCAGGATAATGGACCAGACAAACAGGATACCGTGTCAAAGACAGCCTCGGCTGCCTTCATAACTCTGAAAGCAATGTAATATCTTACTGCCTGCATCTTGGTAAGGGCGTTGGTGTAGGTGTTGGCAACATCAGTCCTTCCGGAAACACCACATATCTTGGGATCCTTAAAGGGCTGAACTATGTTTATGATGGCAAATGGATCAAGGAAGCTGTCGGAATCAACAAACAGCACAAGATCATGCTTGGCCATCTCAGCTCCAACCACCAGAGCATCTCTTTTTCCCGCGTTGTGCTCCTGTACATGATATGAGAGCCTGTCTGCAACTTCATATCTTTCGTAGGATTCATTCTTAAGGCGGTCAATTATCTCTTTTATCTTCTCTACAGAATTATCTGTGGAACAGTCGTCAATAATGATGACTTCCAGCTTGTCTACCGGGTACTCCTGGTTAAGGCAGCTTATTATGGTCCTCTGTATCCACTCCTGTTCATTAAAACAGGGCACAAGGATCGTTACTCCCGGCGTATATTCGGGATCAACCTTTACAGGCTTGTAGAATGCACCAAAGGTATATCTGCTCAAAAGAAATACTGCAGTGATGATACTGTAAAGATAAAGCATCTTATTGAACTTAAAATATATGATGCTCTCTGCTCTCATCAGCATTATGCAGGCCACAGAAAAGGCCAGGAGGATAACAGAAGCAGTAAACATGTATCTGTCTTTATTGGCAGCCGCATAGTTATGAAGGTGCTTGGTAAATGTGATACCCATCAGGTATTTGCCATCCTCAGTGGCAATGCGCCTTACAACCTTGATCTTCTGGGACACCCTCATCTCATAACCCTCTGGCATGCTTCCAGGGGTTACTCTGAACTTAGCCTTAAGCCCGGTCGTATCTATCAGTGCATTGTAATCGCTCTCTGACAGCTCAAGCAGCATTCCTGTGTTTGATACATCCACAGATTTGCAGATGAACTTTCTCTTTCCGTTTATTTTCTTTCCGGTTTTGAGCACAACTTCAAAGCCCGTAATATATCTGATTCCGGACTCTTTTTCTGCAATGTAATCCTCATAGCTGTGGATCTTATCCGAATCATAGCCACGTCTTTCAGAATCGCCTCTTTCCTTGGTCTTATCTGGCACGTGGTTTAAGATCCTTCGATCCGCTTTCTGGGAGGTAAGGACATCTTCAGTATTCTTTTTTCTTTTCCTGATCTTGTCTAAGAATTCCATAAATGCCCTCAGTTAGTGAAGATAGTCATCAAGTCTTCCAAATGTATAGCCCTGTGCCTGCCACTCCGGGATCATGATATCAAGAGCTTCCGATGTATATCTGGCTTGAGGCGACATGTGCATTACTGCAACACTTCCACCGCTTATCTTTTCATAGCCGTACCAGTGCTTTTTGCCATTTCTAAGCTCATTTACCAAATCGTCCACAGATTCTGCTGCATAGTCACCGGAGCTATAATTTCCACATACTATGTGGCTAAACCCCACATCAAATATCTGATACATTCCAATCCTGCTGACACCCAGAGTTGGTGGCCTGTAGATAGTTGAAAGGGCAGACTTTCCGTCAACTACTACATCTCCACAGTACCTGCTGAGAGTGGCATAGCTCTTTACAACATCTGCACGCAGCTCCGCAGCTTCTTTTTCTGTCAAAGACTCAAAAAAGTATTCCCCCTTATCATTCACATCCGAATGCCACGCAACATAATGGGTGTCTGAATGGGACCCCACCATATGTCCTGACACAGCAATTGCCCTGAGGAGGTTAGGATTGTCTTTTACAAAGTTGGTTCTGATAAAGAAATTAGCCTTAACTCCATATTTATCAAGCACATACAAAAGCTGGTTAATGTCTGTTTCATCTCCCCAGTCGTCAAATGTCAGGAATATGACTTTTCCGCTGTTTATCCTTCCGGTAGTATCAATGCGCCTTAAGTCCTCATCGGAAAATCCCGGGATATATGTGGTATCAGGATTACCAATGTAATGGCTTATCATGTAGTTATTCTGGCTTGCGGCGTCCTGCATGTTGCCAAGAACATTCTTATCAAGGCTAACAAGATTTGACGCCTTTTTTGGTGAATAAACATACCTTGATCCCGACAGGGCACTGAAGGTCCTAACTCTGTATGAGGTGGATGGCTGTGCTACTCCATAAATATCTGTGTAGGTAAGGGACCTTATTTTATTTGATATGAACCTGCTAAGGAGCTTTCCGCAAAGAGTGCTTTCTGTATCCTCAATAAGATCTTTATCCGCAGAAAAATAGTTGATGTTAAAGTAAGCAATGCTTCCTCTGTGGACCAGGATCTTGGAGCTTAATGCCGAGTAAAAGCTTATATCCTCAGCGTCAGCATATTTGGACTGGACCATGGAAAATTCATGGCCTGCCAGGCTGCATCCGCAGGCTCTTACAGCCTCTTTCGTTTCATCCAGGACGTCGCCATAGGGCTGGAATACCACTTTGAGTTCGTAGTCATATTTCCACCTGGCAAATTCCTGGGCTCCAAGGATAACGGTAGCTGTCTTGTCGAACTGGGTCTTTTCTTCATCAGGTCTGTCAATGTATGCAAGTCCCACTTCATGCCCAGCTTCAATTATTTTTTCTATCTGCTCGCTGCAGTCCTTGAGCTCGTCTGTCGTAACAAAGAACGTTGCCTTATATCCCCACTTTTTAAGGATATTAAGGACGTCTTCAAGAACCACTTTATTGGATACTCCGTAGAACAGGATGGTAAGAGCTTTTTCAGTGGTATAGACAAAGTTCCTCTGAATAGCAAGCTTTCCTTTGTTTTCCTCTCTCAGTTTAATAAGTATCTCCGGATCTATTTCAGGAACCACGTCTATGGCTCCAATGATGGTTGTGACATCCACAACTTCAAGACGAGCTTCCTGTGCGTTCCTTAAGTACTTTTTGATATCATCAATATTTGTGGCATCGCTAAGATAGAAGCAGCTGATCTTGCCCCTTACCGCCTTTGCCGGTCTTCTTGGTTTTATTACGGTAAGACCCGCTACTTTTGCAGCTTTTAGAAGCCCGTCATCTATCCTGCCCATTGGCATGTAATATCTTGGTCTTAGAGCGAGTTCATTTTGGAGTTTTCTCTTTCCAAGGGACAGCTCGTTATAGACGTCGTAGATATCCTGCCCATAAGTGTCCATCTTTGTGTTTCCGGTTGTAGCAAAAGAAAAGCCACCATCCGCAAGTATTTCTGCGCTTTCCTTGTAAGCTGTAAGCTCATCGCCTGACACGAAGAAGGTTGCGCCTGCGCCGGCACTTTGCAGCATTGTCTTTAAATCCTCCGCCACTTCCGGATCAGCTGGAAGGCCGCAGAAAGAAAGAGCTGTACAGTCTGTCATGATTTCTATGCTCTCAAACACATCAGCCTTTAAGTCTTCATCTTTTTCAAGAAGAGCATTTACATACTCCCTGTCAGTCATGGCCTTGAATCTGTTAAGACTTACAGTTTTTTGGTCTGCGTTAGAAAGAGCTTCAAGGAGCCAGGAAAGTGTCGTAATGGATCGGTTATCTTCCTCTTCTTCGCCTTCCTTGGCATCCGTGGTAGGCTGTTTATCAATTGCTGGTTTTTTGGACTCGGTCTTGGGATCTGTCTCCACTGCGTCTATGTAACCTGTAAGTTTATAAACAAGGATCTTTCCAGAAGATAGTTTCTCTACATATTCCTGAGTCTTTTCTTTATCAGCAAAACTCTTTCCATTCAGGTAACTTCCAGCGCTTGGCATAACGATCCTATCATAACCACAGGCAGCTGCTGCGGTGCACACTGAATCTGTGTAATAGGTACCCTTGAGCATGAGCTTACTTGGCGGAATAGCCTGTATCATTGAAAAGACTTTCCTCGAAGAGGAGAGTTCCCATATAAGTTCCTCGTCGCTTAAAAGCTCCATTGAGTCATTTCCATATACTCCGGCGTCAATGATCTCGTGGCCTTTGTCTGCTATCAGTTTAACTGTATTGTCATCCTCTGCAGCATCCATAGCTGTAACAGTAAATGCTGCTTTGTATTTATATTGGTCTAAAAGCTCAAGTGCCTGCTCGATCAGCTCCCTCTCCCCATTTCCCTGAATGATAAGGGCGATCTTTTTATCGCCCACAGTCTCGTCATCATGGATTATGGTGGCAGGATCACACCCTTTGTTAAACCTGTCTGTTGCCTCCTCGTACTCTTTTGACGCATCATAAGAAATCCTGTTAAAGGTGTTCAGGTTCACAACCTCTGACAGGTCAGTTTCCGGCATCACAATAGGGCCTGTTGTAGTGCAGGCAGATGATGTCATTGCGATCACTAATGCACTTATTAAACTAAGGTGTTTTTTAATGAGCCTCTTTTTCATATCCGTTATATATACGCTTTTTAGTTTATTTTTGTCTATTAATCATAACAAAAAACGCCAGTGAAAAATACTAACTGGCGATAAAAAAAGTATTAAATTCAAGCCACGGGGACCAAGCCACAGGGACGGTTCTTTTGGCTGGTTTGGTTTTTTGACAAGCCACGGGGACGGTTCTTTTGGCTGGTTTGGTTTTTTCAAAACCAGCCAAAAGAACCGTCCCCGTGGCTTGTTGCTTCGATATTTATTTAAGATCATACTCCAGTTTTACAGTAATAGTTGCTGTCTTGTGCTGAGAGCTTGTATCAAAAGCACCGTCGTAAGAATAGCTGCTGGTGCCTGAATTCTGGGCAGTTATCTGAAATACTCCCAGGCTTGAATTTTTAAGTTTTCCAAGTCTTGCTCCGGAGTTCTTGGCAATGATGTCAATTCTCTCTTTTGCATTCTGTGATGCCTTGTCTATAAGGTCAAGCTTAAGCTCGTCAAGGGCTGAGTAGTAGTACTCCGGATAATCAGACTCAAGCTCCACTCCCTTGTCAAGCAGACTTGAGATATCTCTTGATATTTTCTCAACCGTCTGAATGTTCTTGGAAGACACGGTTACACTTTGTGTGAGCTTGTAGCCATCTTCCTCCTGTCCAACGTAGTTGCCATTGGCGTCATATACATCCCTATAGGTCCTTCTGATGTCTACTGCGCTGAATACAATCTCATCTTCTGAAATGCTGTTATCTTTCAGGTACTGCCCAACTTTGTCAGCATCTGACTTGATCTTGGCATAAGCCGCCTGTGAGCTGTAATCAACAGCACTAAAGGATCCCCTCCAGATTATGATGTCTGCATCAAAATCAACGCTTGCACTACCTGTCGCCGAGATCACATGACTACTCTCTGATCTGAAGTGTGACAGTCCATACGCCAGTGCCACGCAGCTAAGTAGCACGCACACTCCAATGATAAGTGGAGCTAACACTCCGGTTTTCTTGTTTTCCATACTCTTTCCTCCTGTGTATCAAAAAACTCTCCCCTTGATTATATCACAAGCCACGGGGACGGTTCTTTTGGCTGCTTTTTTGCTTCACTTTGCCTGCACTTTGAACAATATTCCGTCCAATCCCCGTTAGTCTTACTATTTGGCGTTCTGTCAGCCCACATTCCTTTAATTTTTTAATTGCTGCATCTCTTTCATCTTTGCTATAATTCTGCAAAACAGTTCCACTGGAAATTCCTAAATGTTCCATCATCAGCTCTTTAGCTCTGGCATCAGTATATCTGGCTTCAGAATACTCAAGCCCCTGATCATTCTCTTCCTGCTCAATATACTGCCTGTACTGATCAAAATTCCCCAACACTCCTTTCACAGCTGATACATCCATATATGGAAGCGGGTTGTCATAGAACCAGAAACTGTTCCAGGGATATTCAGCCACGTTGCAGATTCCAGCCTTCTGTGGATTTTTTAATATGTAGCGAAAAGCTGATAAAAGATACGATTCGTTCTCAATAGCCTCACTTTTGTATCTGTCCTGGAATAGGTGCCCGACACGGTCATACTTTTTATTGTAGTGCCACGAGTAGCTTACCCCTATTTTCTTCATCAAAAGAACTATCGCTTCAGATTCCCCCTTCAGCAAAAGATGGACATGATTATCCATCAAACAAAATGCGCAAACACGTACTTCTGTATCCATACAGTATTGTTCTAATTTCTTTAAGTAATACATATAATCGTGTTCATCTTCAAACAACAATTGCTTACCAATTCCTTTGACAATTACGTGCATATAACCTGATGCACTTCTATTTCGCGCATGACGCGGCATTAATTCTCCTCCTGTAAAAAATATTTTCACTTACTTTTTAATGGAAATGTGCCAAATAAAAAACTTATATGGTTTCCCCAGAATAGGGAGTGATTTAAATTCCAATTACAAACTATAACATTTAGAGGGCCATTTGTAAAGCAGCCAAAAGAACCGTCCCCAATGGCTTGTTTGTCTTGTTGTGCACAATGAGACAGTAGAACCGTCCCCGTGTCTTGTTGCCCGTGTCATGAAAAAGACCGGAGGCCTGAAAGGGCCTCCGGACGTGGAGAGAAAGCTATAATATGTCTTCAAAGACTTCCGTGATGGCGTCTTTGAGATTTTCGGAGAAATCTTCAGAGCGGAGCCAGGTAAGGAACTGGTCTGGTAGCATGTTACGCACAGCGTTGTAGATCTTGTCCTTAGTGACTATTTCAATCTGCGCTCTTTCAAGGATGCCATAAACTTCCTTGACGTGGTCGTTGCCTGTGAGGGCTACGTTGTCAATTGAAACTGTGATGCCTTCTGATGCCTTGACGCCCTTTACAGTAAGGATGCGGCGATCACCTGCCCCAAGCAAAGTTATGTCATAGTCACGCTTTGCCGGGATAAGTGACAGATCACCTTCTGAGGGCTTTATCACAACATCAATTGTTCCCTCCCCTGCATCGAATCTGCACTCAAAGGTAGTAGTAACGTACTTACCATTCTTATAGTCAGTGCTGCAGCCATCATCCTCATAGAGGGTGTAACTTCCGTCAGCCCCTGCTGCCACATAAAGATCCAGCTTATTCGGGCATTCACATCCATTTTCGCTGCTGTCAGGCGCAAGTGGAAGTATAGTTCCTTCAGGCATCAGAACTGGAATCTGCGAAATGTCTCTGTAGAGCTTTCTCTTTTTGCCGCCGTTATAGACTCTTCCGCTTAAAAGATCGACGTATCGACCGTGAGGAATAATCATATTAACAAATGAGAGTTTTAATTTATCATCAAGCGGCTTTGTTATAGCGCCGACAAAAAGAGCTTCACCAAATCCGTATTCGTTTGGAACATTGTAAGACTCTTCGTTATCAGAAAAGTCGTAGTACATGGGCCTTATAAGAGGCTTGCCCTCAGAGTACGCCCTGTAGTTTTCTGTGTAAAGATATGGAACCAGCCTGTGGCGCAGTCTCATAAACTTTTTCATGGCGCTGTGATATGGCTCATCAATCACCCATGGTTCCTTGTTAAGGAAGGGGCTTGCACTGGAATGAAGCCTCATGATAGGTGAGAATACTCCGTACTGGATCCATCTTATAAGTCTCTCATTATCCTTATCTCCCATCATATGTCCGCCAATATCGTGGCTCCACCAGCCATATCCAACATTGCTTGAAGTAGCGGTAAAATAAGGCTGAAATTCAAGGCTCTTCCAGGAGCAGACAGTGTCTCCGGAAAAACCAATAGGATACCTGTGACTTCCAGGACCCGCATACCTTGAAAAGATCATGGGCCTCTTATTTCTCTTTTCCTGATCCCTGTAATGATAGTGATTTAAAAGGATAAGCGGATCCACATCTGAAGCTTTCCTTCCAAAGCCCTGCTGCCAGTCGATCCACCAGAAATCAACGCCGTCTCTTTCATAGGGCTGCATGATTTCCTCAAAATATGCATCCCTGAACTTTTCATCTCCAAAATCAAATTCAACAGGCTCTTCTGCGTCAGCATCCACGCCCATCCTTCCTGCCACAGCGCTGTACTGATCTTCGAATGCACGAACACCGTCAGCAGGATGAAGGTTAAGGGTAGTTGCCAGCTTGTTGTCCTTAAGGTATTTAAGGAATCTCTTATAATCCGGAAAGAGCTTTTTATCCCAGGTGTATCCTGTCCAGCCAGACCCGTACTTAGGATCAACCTCAGTAAGGTGCCAATCCATATCGATCACCGCAACGGAAAGAGGGATTTCCTCCTCTTTAAACTTTTCAATAACTTCCCTGTAGCTGTCCTCAGTGTACCTGTAATACCTGCTCCACCAGTTGCCAAGAGCATATCTTGGGATCAGGGGCACCTGGCCACTTAGCTTGTAAAAATCCTTAAGACCGCCGTAGTAGTCCCTACCATATCCAAAGAGATAAAAGTCTGTAACGGTTTCTTTTCTGTTAAAAAACAGATCCAGCTCCCTGTCATATAAAGGGCTGTCCCCATCGTATAAAACTGCATAGCCTTCTCTTCCAAATATTCCAGGCCCCAGAGGAAGTCCCCCATCAATAGTATCAAGGGTCCTTACAGTACCGCCAAGGTTTCTGCCTGAACTGCCATACTCAAAGCTATAGTGATAACAGGTCCCGAAATTCTTAAGTTCAACAGACAAGCCATTGGATGTAAAGGGCTTTTCATCATACTTTACAATGAGCTCATCGGTCTCTATGACAAGAATCTTTTCCTCTCGCCTTACATAGGCATTAACATCAGGAAAATCCCTGTTTATCACAGTCTTAGTAAGTCCGTCCTCAAACCTTCCTTCATCGCTGTATTCAAATCTGAGAAGCCTGTCTGTAAGGACTGTTATCCTGTACTTATCCCCACTTATTACTTTGCTCATAATGCCTCTCCAATCAGTCAACTTTTATGATAAGCGCTGCATCAGCTGGCACTTTTAATAAAAGCTCCCCATTCTCTGAAGCAGCTGTAAATGTAGCACCAAACTCATCCTTATCTGATGTCGCCTTAGATGCGCCAATCTGCCACAGTGGCAGTGATATTTCTTTTTCCGCATCCTCTCTTGAAATAATACCTACATACTTTTCACTGCCCCAAAATCTTGCAACAGCCAGGATCCTTCCTTCATCAAAAAGGACCTTTCTTCCGCCCTTTGCAAAGGCAGGAACATCTCTTCTAAGCTCTATCATCCTCTTATACAGGGAAAAGAACTTGTCCCGTTCTGCACCCTCTTTTCCCCAGGGCATTGGATATCTGCAGCCCGCGTCACTTTCTGTGTGTCCATCTATCCCAACTTCATCTCCATAATAGATGCAAGGAATGCCTGTAAACATAAGATAGGAAATGACAACACCCCTGTATCTTTCAAAAGATATTCCCTTATAGTTATGAACTCGCATCACATCGTGGCTGTCAAAGAGATTCATCTGACAGTCTGCCACAGCCTGCGGAACCACAGTATAGTGATCATCGCTCCTACGTACCACATCCTTTGCAGTACAAACATACTTTGTCTCCATGATCTCCCTGCTTCTTTCCAAAAAGAGATCCGGAAGACCTGCAAACTGTCTCACAACCCTGCCAAATCCATAGTAGTTCATAGGAGTATTCCAAAGATCTCCCTGCAGGTACTCATAGCAGTCACCCCAATGCTCCCCAATAATGAAGGCATCTTTTTTCTCCTGTCGTATGGCTCTGCAAATATCTCTCCAGAGCTGATCTGCCACCTGCACATCGTCATTTTTTCCAAGAACATCAGCCACGTCAAAGCGCCAGCCGTCAATGTCATAGGGCGGCCGAAGCCACTTTCTAAGGACACTATTTTCACCTCTGTAGATGAGATCCTTAAGTTCCTCATTTCGATAGTCCATGAAGGGAAGGCTCTTTACGCCGCACCAGCCCTTTAGAGAGCCGTCAGCATCCTTAAAATAGAACTCCCTCTTTGTCCTTGTCCACTCATGTTCACTTCCTGTGTGGTTAACAGAAATATCAAGGATCAGCTTCATACCGTTCTGATGAAGAGTCTTTGACAGACTCGCTAAAGCTTCATCTCCGCCAAAGTGAGGATCCACATGGAAATAGTCTATGCAGTCATATTTGTGGGTTGAGTAAGCAGTAAATATCGGATTTAAATAAATTGCAGTTACGCCAAGGTCTTTAAGGTATGGTATCTTGTCCTGAACGCCTTTAAGATCTCCGCCAAAAAAGTCCATACCATGAGCATCTTCTACAGACAAAGGTGCCATGTTCCAATCCGGCATCTTTTTGCAGGGATGTCCAAAGTACTCGTACTCTCCATCCTGAACATCATTCAAAGGATCCCCATTGCAAAACCTTTCAGGAAATATCTGGTAAAAAACTGCGCCATCAACCCATGAAGGCTTGATATAGTCAGTCCTTATGACAAAATCATGCCTGTAGTCAGGAACGGTTGTTTCCACTCCCGCTTGGGTATAAAAGTAAGCAGCATCCTCTGTGGTAAGCACAAAGTGGTACTGAAGCTTTGGCTCATTGAGTGTGGTCTTTACCCTGTAGTAGTCAAGACCGCTTTTACATTCCTCAAACTCCATAGAGCAATAGCTCTCTGCTCCGTTGACAATCCTCCAAAACAGAACGTCTCTTACCGGTGCGCCGCTTAAAAAGCTGAGCTTTATCGTTATCTCTTCTCCAAGCTTTGGTGCGGGATTGCTTACATACCCTTCCGTACCATCGCTGTATATACTCTTAGTCCAATCTCTCATGTAAACCCTCTTAAATATCTTGTTTTAGCCCTTTACAGAACCTGACAGTCCCTCAACATAAAATCTCTGAAGCCATATGAAAAGGATCACAATAGGCACTGCAATAACTACCGCACCTGCAGCAAACTGGGTATAGTAGGAGTCGATCCTTCTAAAGTCAGTCATCCAGAAAAGACCTACTGCAACAGTGTAAGAACTCTGCCTGTCGCCAAAAAGGAGTCTTGGGAAAATATAATCAGACCAGGCTCCAAGAAAGGTTCCAAGCACCTGATAAACAATTATGGACTTACTTAGAGGAATAGTTATCCTTGTAAATATCTGAAGTCTTGATGCTCCGTCTATAATTGCAGCCTCATCGATAGCCTTTGGGATAGTATCAAAAAATCCCTTTGTAATGTGGTATCCCATTGCTGCGCCTGCAGCTCCTACAACGATAAGGGCGCCAATGCTCTGATTCATGCCAAGACCCTTTAAGATGTTATAAAGAGCTACCATGGACATGAAGCCAGGGAACATTCCAATGATCATGAGTATGTTCATAAAAGGCTTTCTGCCGCTGAATCGTGTGCGACTAAGTACAAAGGCTGTTCCAAGAACGATCAGTGTGTTAAGTACGCATCCGCATACTGCAACGATCATGGTGTTAAGCCACCATTTTCCAAATGGAACTGCAGTGTTGTGGAACAGGTCATAGAAGTTTTTAAGTGTCAGGTGCTTTGGAAAAAAGTATCCGACATAATAGCCCTGCTCTGCTCTAAGAGCTGTAAGGAGTATCCAGAGGATTGGGAACATCCAGATAACTCCCAGAATAGTAAGGATAATGTATCCTACATTGACCTCTGCAACCTTCATGATAAATACAAGGCTGCAGTACGCACTGATAATTCCTAAAAAGAATCCGACTCCTGCATTTTTTATAAGAAAATCACTTTCAATACCGCTCTCATCAAGAATGACTTTGGCGGCAAAAAGTAGCATTGTCCAGAAAAACGTAGCGCATATCTGAACATACATCCAGCATTTTACGATCTTAACACTGGTCCAGATGTAGGAGGCAATTCCCACCAAAAGTGAAACCACCGTCAGGATAACAGCCAGATAGAGGAAAAAAGATATCGCAGGCGAATTGTCTGATCCAAAAACAGAAACAGCCGCTCCGACCATGTTTTTCCTTCCTGCCTCTTTGCTTGTAAAAGGAAGGATAAGTGCAATGAAACTAAGCACTATTGAGATAAGCGCCTTAAGGAAGTGTTCCAGGTTAAGTCCTATAACTGTTTTATTTCTCATTATTGGAAGCCCTCCTCATTTTTCATTGATCCAGATCTCTGGAATGTTATCAACGTAAACGTAGCTGAAATGATAAAGATCAAAATACCGATGGTAGCTGCCAGGTTGTAGTCGTTGGTATCCGCCGTCAGTTTGTATAGCCATGTGACAAGAAGGTCTGTCTTACCAGCGCCCTTGTAGTAATCAAGAGTCATTGGTCCTCCTCCTGTCAGGAAATAGATAGCACTAAAGTTATTAAAGTTACCGATCAGGTTCGCAATTATGTAGGGTGTTGTCACAAACCACATGTATGGGAATGTGATCTTCCTGAATATCACGAAGGGGTTTGCGCCGTCGATCCTGGCGCTTTCATAGAGTTCCCCAGGGATGTTCATAAGGATACCGCTGACCATTAGCATAGTGACCGGAACTCCAATCCAGAAGTTGACCAGGATAACAGAAACCCTTGCAAAGGAAGCCTGTGTAAGGAAAGGTACTGCAGATGCGGTCCAGCCCCATTTCTGGATAAGTACGTTAAAAATACCCTTCTCCCCCAGCATTGTTCCCACAACTTTGAGGGAAATAAATGAAGGAATTCCCATGGTCACAACAAAGATGGTCCTCCAGAACTTTTTGATCTTAATGCCC
>Ga0256405_10003929_pt1 | contig 29275 bp, 34 predicted proteins | sample RumenRJG_02DNA_FD_189096 | JGI IMG/M metagenome (GOLD analysis project Ga0256405, IMG submission 189096) | Bovine rumen microbial communities from Lethbridge, Alberta, Canada - RJG_02 | ecosystem: Host-associated > Mammals > Digestive system > Stomach > Rumen | place: Canada: Alberta... | reverse complement strand
CCTGCCAAAGGATGCGCAGTAGCTGTCAGCCACCAGTTCATTGATGAAGCTGAAGTCCACTGCATTTGCTATCCGTTTGAGCAGATGATCTTCTGGTATTCTGTCATACAGGACAGAAAAGAAGTTTGTCTGGCTCTGATTCGGTCGAAGCATCTTTGTTTTTCCTCTCATTTGATAAACTGTACCCTGTAAATCGGACAGTTGGGGTTTTGAAAAATCCGACTGACCGACAGGCGATCACCCTGAAATTCGGACAACGCATTCAAGCGGGTATCCATTGAATCGGACACCGAATAACAAGAATCACCAGAATTGACAAAATGGGAGATGAGGTGAGGCAATCAAAACCGATACGGTCAGCGGAGAAAACGGGTTTTCAACGAAATCAGAGGATCCCTGGTTTTCGGACAGGTGTTATCATCGGAAACCCCAATCTTCGGACAAAGAGTTTGCCTCCAATTCAGCTGTGTATTACAATCAATGCAATGAATTGGAGGAAGGATCATGGCCAACAAGAAGTTCACGCCGGAAGAGATTGCGATTCTGAAAGCAAACCCGTATGTCATGGAAGTCACGGAGGATATCATCCACTTTTCAGCCTCGTTCAAATCTTCTTTCTGGGATAGGCTGCAGAACGGAATGAAAGCACCGGACATCTTCCGGGAACTGGGAATCGATCCAAATATCCTGGGGCCCAACAGAGTCATGGGATTCAAAGGCATGCTGAAACATGAGGTGCTTGCCGGCAAGGGGTTCCGTGATCTCAACACCTGCAAGGAATACTACGCCAAGAACATGACCGCAGCTCAGCGTATTGCATACCTGGAGCAGCAGCTGGAATACAAAGACCAGGAGATTGAGTTCCTAAAAAAAATTGTGTCTTTGCACCAGGGCGGCAAGGGTTAATGAGCATTCCGGCAAGCGCCAAGTACGCCATTATCCGGGAAATGACCATGCGGGACAACAACCGTCTGAATCTCTCCTGGCTATGCGAAACAGCCGGTGTTTCCCGTTCCGGATATTACAGTTACTTGGAAAGCGAGAATCTGCGGCAGCAGCGGGAACAGCACGACCGCGAAGAATTCCTCAAGATTCTGGAAGCGTATAAGTTCCGGGGATACAGCAAAGGCGCCCGCGGTATTTATATGCGGCTGATTCATCTGAAGCCGCCGGTAGTCATGAACCTGAAGAAAATCCGGCGGCTCATGAAGAAGTACAATCTGCGCTGCCCGATCCGGAAACCAAATCCCTACAGGCAGATCGCAAGGGATATGCGGACAGATTATGTGGCTCCCAATCTGGTCAATCGGGAATTTGAGAACTACGGGCCCCGAAAGATCCTGCTGACGGATATTACCTACATAATTAACCACAAGGCACCACGCTGCTACATGTCCACGATTATTGACACCTTCACCAAGGAACTGCTGGCGTGGCAGCTGTGCGAATCCATGGAAGTCGATTTCGTTCTCGCTACGGTGAATCAGTTGATTGCTGAGTATGGCGGTGAATTGCTCAAAGCGGAAACCATTATTCATTCGGACCAAGGTTCCCACTACACCAGCATTAAGTTCATTCAACTGCTGAAAGACAGTGAGCTGCGCCAATCCATGTCCCGCCGGGCCAACTGCTGGGACAATGCTCCTCAGGAATCTTTCTTCGGTCATATGAAAGACGAGATTGATATCTCAGGGTGCACGACTTACCAGGAAATACTGGCGGTAATCTCGGACTGGACGGATTACTACAACAACGATCGATACCAGTGGGATCTCGCCAGGTTGTCGCCGCGAGAATATTACCAGTATGAGATGACAGGCGTTTATCCGATTAACTGGGGCAGTCGAAAGAAGTAAGATCCTCACCGGGGGCTTTGCCCCCGAACCCCTAAGGTTTATCGCTTTTGTTTCCAGGGGAGACAGCATTCCCCACACAAAAAGGAGACGCATCCAGATCGTCTCCCCTGCAAACCCGTCAGGGCGCTCGAGTCGGTCCTCACCGTTGCTCTATCCTCCCTGCCGGTAAAGCATTTTCAGTATACGGGAATATTCAGCTGATGGTAAAGCCCTAAAACTCATTTTGTCCTTGACATGGGGTACACTTTATGATGCTTCTATTATACCACGAAACCCGTTGATTTTAAAGGGATTTAGGACTTTCGAGGTGTTCTGAAATTGTTTTTGGGTGCTTATGTTGCTCGGACTTTTTCAGTGGTCTCGGACTGTCCCCAGTGTCCACTTTTGCGGGATCAGGCTCCGATAATGCCTTTGGCAAAGTCTGCGGCAGCCTTCAGGTCTTCCGCGTTGGGCCGGCCTTTATGGATGCCCTTGAATTCCCCTTTGCAGTGAAACTCCCGGTCATCCATGGGAATACCGGCTTTGTCCGCCTCCTGCTTCACCTTTTTCCAGGTGGAATTCAGCATAGCGGCGGAGCCGAAGTTGATGATCTTCCCCACCTTGGTTTTATCCAGGGAGCGGATGAAAGACCGGACCTCCGGATCGATGCTGAAAGCATAATAGGAATTGCCGAGGAAAAGAATATCCACGGGCTCGGTGACGGGGGTGCTGATGGGCAGCGCCTCCACGCCGGCAGCAGTGGCCACGGCCTCCGCCAGGCGTTTAGTGTTGCCGGTTTTGGTATAATACCTGACTGCGATTTTCATGATGACTCTTCCCTTCTGTTTACACTTTTTCCGCCCAGGATTTCAGCTCCGCGGCGGGCACATCCGCGGCAAAGCGCCGGCCGGCGGCCACCTCGGCGCCGGTGATCTCCCGCATGCGGGCCGGGGCTTCCTCGCCGATACCGCTGCCGCCGGAGGTGGCAAAGGGCACGATCTTTTTGCCGGTGAAGTCATAGGCAGCCAGGAAGCTGTCGATAATGGAGGGCTCCCGGTACCACCAGACGGGATAGCCGACGAAGACGGTATCCGCCTCCGCCACGGGAGCGTCGGTATCCGCCAGGGCGGGGCGGCAGTCCTTATCCCCCATCTCCAGGGATGAACGGGACTGCTTGTTGGTCCAGTCCAGGTCCGCGGCGGTATAGGCCACGGCGGGCTTGATTTCATACAGCGGGGCGTTCACGGCCTCCGCCAGGCGCGCGGCGACCTTTGCGGTGACGCCGCTGGCGGAAAAATAAGCGACGAGTGCTTTCATGGTTTCTTCCTCCTTACAGCAGTGCTTTGACGCAGGCTTCCACCTCCGCCATATCGGCGGTTGGCTCGAAGCGGGCGACAACGTTGCCTTCCCGGTCGATGACGAACTTGGTGAAGTTCCACTTGATATCCGGCTTCTTGGCCCAGTCAGGATCCGCCTCGGAGAACATTTTCTCCAGGAGGGCCTTGTACGGATGCTCGCCGAAGCCTTCGAAGCCCTTCCGGGACTTCAGGTAAGTGTACAGCGGCAGCTCGTTCTCCCCGTTCACGTCCGCCTTCTTCATCTGGGGGAAAGTGGTGTTGAAGTGCATGGTGCAGAACTCATGGATCTCCTCATCCGTTCCGGGAGCCTGGCCGCCGAACTGGTTGCAGGGAATATCCAGGATCTCCAGTCCCTGATCATGGTAATCCTTGTACAGCTGCTCAATGGGCGCGTACTGGGGTGTGAAGCCGCAGCCGGTGGCCGTGTTCACAACCAGGATCACTTTGCCCTTGTAATCCGCCAGGTTCAGGGTTTCTCCCTTGCCGGTGGTGACGGTGTAATCGTAGATCATTCCATTTTCCTCCTTATGATTGGGTCGGTTGGTATATGGTCCGTGCGTTTTTCATTTATGCTTTCCGGACGGTGGCGATGTATTCCGCCCCTTCCGGGATGGCAAAGCCGGGATCCGCTACGGTGACAGCGGGCATGAAGCCCTGCTCCTCCATGCCGAGGACGAAATGGCACAGGGCGATGCCCACGTCGATCTTCTGCAGGTCCCCGGTCTTTTCCCCGATATAGCCCTTATCCTTCTTCTCATAGAAGTGATAAGCGCCGTCCGCGGTGATGACCCGCCAGGGCTGCTTGTTGACGGCGGAAGGCGCCCAGCGCACCATCTCGATCAGGTCGGCAATGGGCGCCTGCTTATCCGCGGGCAGAGGTTTATCCCAGGCGCCGTCAAAGAAGATCTTTTCCGCAGGCAGGCGGTTATCCGCGCCGACAGCCTTGCGCATCATGGTCTCCTTGATGGAGCGCTTCTTCGCCGGATAGCCCAGGGGGCTGACGCAGGGCATGAGCTCCCCTTCTTTCAGGCCCGCGGCCTTTTCAAAGACCTCCCGCTTCATGGTGCCGCCGATCCAGGTGGTCCCGATGCCCAGGGACCAGGCGTAGAGCACCAGCTTTTCAAAGGCATAGCCATAGGCAGCCTCGGCACCCGGCACATTGGCAACAATGCCGGCCACATAGAGGCTTTCCCCGCTCAGCACCGGGCTGGAAAGGCCGTGTTCCTTCGCGTCCAGCAGGACAAAGCGCACCGGCACGCCGAAGGGATTGTCAATGGTCTGAATATACTTTTCCAGCTTTGCCCGGTCCTCCGGGGTGACAGGCGTGCCGTCAAAGGAGCGGACGCTCTTTCTTCCCCGGATGATATTCAGCAGATCAGTCATGATGATTCCCTCCCTGTCAGTGCTTTCCAATAGTTTCTATTTGATACAATTATGTTTTATCACATATATTTCCGTCTGTCAAGAAAAAAGAACAAAGAAAGAAGCTTCTTTTCGCCCTGTCCTGATTGACCGTCCTCCCTTTGCTCTGGTATGATCGTCACAAGCGCAGAGAAGGCGGGGTGCGGAGTATGGAGAAGCAGCAAAGCACTGGCAGTATGGTCAGGCGATATGCGCTGTTCCTGACCGGTCTGTTTATCGCCTCCCTGGGCGTGGCCTTTTCCACAAAGGCAGGACTGGGCACCTCTCCGGTAGCCTCGGTACCCTATTCGGTTTCCCTGGTCAGCCCCCTGCTTTCCTTCGGCAGCTGGCTCAACCTGCTCAGCCTGATCCAGATCCTGGTCCAGGTTACGGTGATGAAGGGAAAATGCAACTGGCTGGAGATCGCCGTCCAGACCGTGCTGGCCTTTGTTTACGGCTACCTGACAGACTTTTCCTGCTGGCTGATCCGCAGCATTCCCGTAAACGGATATGCGGCGCAGTTCGGATACATGCTGCTGGGCTGTGTAATCCTGGCCTTCGGCATCTGGGTGCAGTTCCGGGGCGGCGTCGCCATGCTGCCCGGGGAAGCCATGAACCGGGCGATCAGCAAAGCGACCGGCCGGAGATATGAAAACGTAAAAATCTTTTTTGATATCCTGTACATCACCCTGGCCGCCCTGATCTGCCTGGTGTTCCTGGGCGAGCTGAAAGGCGTGCGGGAAGGCAGCGTGATCGCCGCCCTGGCGGTGGGCGTCATCATCCGGCTGTTCAACCGGGCGTATGAAAAGCTGCGCAGATAAAAAAAGCGCTGCGGCTTCACATTATTTCATATTGTTTCAGTTGCCCGCACCGAAAACCCGTGATAAGGTTATACTGTGCAAGCGCTACAAGGGAGCGCAGTCGAAGGACCTCGAACGTTATACGGAACATCGTAGCGTATAAGTGTCATCCTGAGCGGAGTCGAAGGATCTACTCAGTAGCAAAAGTTTCCTCGAACGTTACTCGGACCCCCGTCGCGTCCAGTGTGTCATCTCGACCAAAGAATCCGAAGGATTCTGAGTGGGGAGCGAGCTGAATGTCAGCACAGTGCGCTGTCGGCGTAGCCGAAATGAAGCGGAGTCCTGTCGTGCGCGGTGCGCAAGGCGGGAATTCCGCCCGCGGTGCGCGCGCGAATCCTTACCGAAACGAGCGGCGAGCGCGCTCCAAGCGCGAGAAGCGACGATTGAGGTTGCGGGGAGATCTCCTCACCCGTACACGTTCGGGAACCTAACCGGAACATCATATATAAAAACCACGAATAATTCTGCATTCTCCATTTGGCGTCGCCTATGCGACGCCACTGTTCCTGCCCAAAACTTCATTCAAAAAAACTTCACATTTTTTGTAAGATTTCTTCTGCTTATACGTCTAACAAAGTGAAAGGAGGGAGAAAGCGGATGCAGGACGGTTCTTTTGACCGGATCTACCAGGACTATTTTGACCCGGTATACCGGTATGTGCTTTCTCTCTCCGGCAACCAGGCCGTCGCCGAGGAAATTACCCAGGAAACCTTCTTCAGGGCACTGAAAACCCTGGACAGTTTCCAGGGAAAAAGCAGCCTGAAAACCTGGCTGTGCTCCATCGCCAGGAACCTCTGGATATCGGAACAGCGGAAAACAAAAGAGCGGCCGCTCGATGACACCCTCCCCCTTTCCGATGATTCGCCCGGGCCGGAGGAATCCATTATGCGGCAGGATGAAAGCATGCGTGTTCATCACCTGCTGCACCGGCTGGAGGAGCCGTACCGGGAGGTTTTCACCCTGCGCACCCTGGGGCAGCTGAGTTTCCGGGATATCGGCGAAATATTCGGCAAAACAGACAACTGGGCCTGCGTGGTCTACCACCGGGCCCGTGCGATGATCAGAAAAGAAATGGAGGAACAGGCATGAAAATTCCATGCTCCGTGGTTCGGGATCTGCTGCCGCTGTACGCGGAAGATATGATTGAAGAAGAAACGCGGACCCTGGTGGACGAGCACCTGGAGGATTGCTCCGATTGCAGCCAAAAGCTGGAAGAAATCAAAGCTGCGGCCGCCGTACCGGCCGAAAATACAGCCGTTGATACAGCCAAGCCGCTGCTGGCCCTGAAAAAGATGATTAACAAACGGCGGTGGATCACCGCCGCCATCGCGGCACTGTGCGTCTTTATCCTTCTGGTCTCGGCTTTCCACCGCATCAACGAATGGCATCAGGTGCCCTGGGAAGAGGGACTGATTCAGGTGATCGGCGTCGAAAAAATGGCGGATGTTGAAAAGCGGAACAATCCCTTCCCGGAGGAAGAGGAAACCATTCAGCAACCTGACGAATCGAGGGTGCTGACCATTCAGTTCGACAGCAAAATCACCGGGATCAATTCCACGATGGAAAAAAACGAAAACGGCACAACCGAAATCATCCAGGGCTGGAGCAGTAACCCCAATAAAAAGCTGACCGGAGATTACAGTGAATGCTCCATCAATCCGGTTCCGGACCGGCTGCTTTACGATACCGGCAGCGGACAGATCCTGCTGTGGGGCGAGCCGATGGACGGAAGCCTGGTTGTCATGCCCCGGCTGGCCCTGGCAAGCTACGCGATCCTCGCCTGCTGCCTGGCTTCCCTTTCCGCGCTGCTCTGGTTCCTGTTCCGGAATCGGCAATGCGCGTCCATACTCCGCCAGGTTTTCTTCGCGCCCGTATCCTATCTGGCCGGACATTTGCTGATCAAAGGCTTTCACACGAGAACCTTCTTTTTAGAGGATGATCTGGGGTGCATTCTTCTCGTCGGCGCCGCCGTCTACGCCCTGCTGACGCTGGGATGGACAGCCTGGCAGCAGCGGAAACGGGACAAAGGAACGGAGCCGCTGCAGAATTGACGGGCCTCCCCCGCTCTGGTATGATCGGAGAAGCGCTGGATACGGAGGGGAAAGAATGATCACAGGAATACACCATGTTTCCATGAAATGCGGGACGGAAGAGGAGCTCCGGAAGGCAAAGGAATTCTACCTGGGGATTCTCGGGCTGACCGTGAAACGGGAATGGCCGGAAGGCGTCATGATCGACGCCGGGAACTGCATGATTGAGATTTTCAGCAACGGCCCCGGAATCCGGGAGAAAGGCGCCATCCGCCACATTGCCTTCGGGACGGACGACGCGGACGCCATGGTACAGAAGGTGAAGGACGCGGGATACGAAGTGTTCATTGAGCCGAACGATATTGTGATCCGCTCCGAACCGGAGTTTCACGCAAGGATGGCCTTCTGCTACGGCCCTCTGGGAGAGCAGATTGAGTTTTTCCAGGAGCAATAACAAATTCAGCTGATTCCGCCTGCGGGCGGCCGGAACGAAAGGAGGTTTCCTTTCGTTCTTTTTTTGACGGAAGAAGCAGGGATCTGATATGATCCCGGTTGTGAAAATGAAAACCCATACAGGAGGACGGAAGCATGATCCAGCCTGAGGAAACACTCACCCTCCGCGACGGCAGGCCCTTTACGATCCGGTCCGTGGAACCGGAGGACGCGCCGCGCATGATTGAATATATGAAAACCATCCTGGGGGAAACGCCGTTTCTGCTGCGCACCCCGGAGGAATTTGACCGCACAGAGGAAGAAGTTGCCGGTATCCTGTCCCGGCACAGGGACGAACCCCGCGGCGTGATGCTGGTAGGCATCATGGACGGGCGGATCATCGCCTGTGCCGATCTGAACTCCCGCGGAAACAAAAGCCGGCTGTTCCACCGCTGCGACATGAGCATTTCCGTGCGGAAGGAATTCTGGCATCAGGGAATCGGATCCCTGATGATGGAACGGCTGATTGCTTTTGCAAAGGAAAACGGATTTGAACAGATTGAACTGACGGTTGAATCGAAAAACAGACGGGCCATCGCCCTGTACATGAAGAACGGGTTCACCGTTTACGGCACCCGGCCCCACGGGATGAAGTATCCCGACGGAAGCTATGACGACGATTACCTGATGGTGAAGATGCTGTAAGAACGGGAGGAACGGTCCCTTTCGTTCTTTTCTCCCGTGAGACTGGATAAAAAAAGAATCAGGACGGTGCAAGATGACGAGTGCTGTACAGAATTACCGAAACATGGTGGAGCAGCCTTGGGGCAGGATGTTCTATGAACTGATATACCGGCAGCTGAACCTGCCCGATGACAGAAGGCTGAAGATCCTGGACTTCGGCGCCGGGTTCTGCCTGACGGCGGATCATTACGCGAAGTATCATGAGGTGACCGCGGTGGAACCGAACGCGGAGATGACCGCCCTGCGCGTAAAGGAGAATGACTATACCCTGGTGCCGCAGGGCGCCGAATACCTGGCTGGACTGCAGGACGGCACGTTTGACGTTGTGATCTGCCACAACGTACTGGAATATGTGGAGGACGCGGACAGCGTGCTGAGGCAGCTGGTCCGGGTGCTCAGGCCCGGAGGGATCCTGTCGGTCATCAAGCACAATTTGCCCGGGAAGGTCATGTTCTCCGCGGTGCTGGCCGATAACCCGAAGGCCGCGCTGGAGCTGCTGGATCCGGAGCACACCCAGGACAGCCCCTTCGGAACCCGGAACATGTACAGCAATGAATCCCTGATCAGCCGTCTCGGAGATGGGATGAAGCCTGTTGAAACCTATGGCATCCGGGCCTTTTTCGGCCTTTCCTCCAACAACGAAATCAAATATACGGAGGAATGGTACAACGCCATGCTGGAGCTGGAAACCAGGGCGGCAGCCATGGATGAATACCGGAAAATCGCGTTTTTCCATCACCTGATCTTTCAAAAGAAATCCTGACAGGAAAGCAGGCCGCCGGGAAGCAAAGCCGGGGCATTCACCGTTAGATACAGTGAGCGCCGGACAGCATCCGGCATGCCCACAATACGCATTTCTGGAAAAAAGGAGGACTCCCGATGAAGAAGATTCTGTGTATGGTTCTTTGCCTGTGCCTGCTGATTCCCGCCATGGTCTGCGCGGAACGGAAGGTGGTTACGGCGGTTGCGGCCGAGATTAACCCGGACAATCTGAAATCCGTGCTGGTAGACGCGCGGATCCGGGCATATAGCAAGGAAGACAGCACGATTACCGTGGACATCATCACCCCGGAAAAGTTTGACCCGGAGGAGATCAAAAGTCTGGCGGAAGGTGACGGAATCTATACCCAGGGACATGAGATGACCGTTGAATCCATCAACACATATGACACTTTCCTCACAATCGGTTCAGGCGAGGAAGTCCTGACCCTTTTTACCGATATGGAACCTTACGGATCCTATGACGGTGACTTCCCGCTGTGGACCACGCTGGCTACCGTAACGGTTCCCGTATATGATGATGTCATATACCTGGATGATGTGGACCCGGCTACCGGTGATTCCCTGCCCCTGCCCGCAATTTACAGTGCGGAGGAATTCCGGTCCGGACTGGCAGCCGACGACGCTGAAAAGCCTGCGTTTGCCGCCAACTATTACACCATGGTATTCAATTCCGAAGGCAATCTGATTGAGGTTCGGCGTCAGTACGTAAACACGAACTGGCAGTAATCCTGCCGGCAGAACGGTACCGAGGCCAATCGGCCCCGGTATCTTTTTGTTTGACGGGAACCCTGTCCTCTGATATGATTTTTCCAATTATCCGCCAGATTGAAACAGATACGGGGTTTCTGTCAGTTTTTTCAGATCTGTCAATAACACGGAGGTTATCCGAAATGCTGCGCGTTTGTTCAAAAGAAGAATTTCTCCGGTATGCGGATTTCGCGTATGAGCTGGCCCTGGACCCGGCAAGGTCCGGCTATCCGACATACCGTGACGGTACCAAGACCAGGGAAGATTTTATAGAGCGCTGCCTGAAGGCGTTTGAACGGGATACAGAAGAAATGCTCCTGTTTGAGCAGGAAGGCAAAGTGCAGGGTATGATCCACTACTACTGGATTCCGGAGGATCACTATCTGCAGACCACCTGCTGCAATACAGGCACAGGAACAGAGCAGGCGCTGAAAGAGTTTCTGGCCTACATCGGCGGACGCTTCCAGGGATATGATGTTTACCTGGGCTTCTCCGCTGAAAACGAGACTGCTCTGAAATACCTGGCCGGGCAGGGATTCGAGTGCATTGAAGAAAGCTACAACAATATCGCCTTCCTGGAACAGAGCGGCGACATACCGGACTGCGGCGAAGCCATCCGGATCAGCCGGGAAAACTACGGCCTTTTCCAGGCGCTGCATAAACAGATCGAAGGCGAAATGTACTGGAATTCCGAAAGGATCCTGGCAAACCTGGATGAGTGGATCATCTGGGTGAAGGAGGAAGCCGGGAAGCCCCGGGGAGCAATCTATTACACAGCCCCGGAGGACGACGGTTGGAGCGAGATATTCGGAATTGACCTGGACCGCAATGAGTACAACCGGGAGCTGGTGAAGGACCTGCTCTGTACGGCGCTGGCGGATATGAAGCGGAGCGGCGTGCGATACGTCGGCATCTTCGGAGAAGAAGCGGAGGAAGACGCCATAAAGGAAAGCGGCTTCCGGTGCGTGGATAAATACATCTGTTACCACACCCGGCTGGACTGAACATAAAGGGAGAATAAAGCAATGGCAAACCTGATTGTGGTATGCGGCCCGCACGCGGTCGGCAAGATGACCGTGGCGGAAAGCCTGCGGGACAAGCTGCGGTACAACATGATGATGAATCATGACAGCATTGAGCTGTCAGACCGGATCTTCGGCTTTGCCACGCCCGCCCAGAAAGAACTCAATGAGGATATCCGGCAGAAGGTGTTCTCCCTGGCCGTAAAGCACAATGTGGACATGATCTTCACCTATGTCTGCGCGTTTGACGAGCCGGAGGAGCGCGAATACCTGACGGAGCTGAAGGATCTGTTTGAGCAAAGCGGCGGACAGTTCTATTTTGTGGAATTGTCCGCGGACATCGAAACCCGGCTGGCGCGGAACGAGACGCCGCACCGGATGGAGCGGAAAGCCTCCAAGCGGGACGTGGCCTGGAGCCGCGCGAACCTGCTGGACGGTGCGGCAAAATACCGGCTGAACTCCGCCGAGGGCGAAACCTGGTTTGAAAATCACCTGAAGATTGACAACAGTCATCTGGAGCCGGATCAGGTGGCGGACCTGGTGATCGAAAAGTATCACCTGAAGGCGAATGAGAAAGAGGAAAAAGAATACCGCTTCGGTGTATAATACAATCAAAGGCTGAAAGCATCCCGGACGCAGACAGGAGGATACGGTTATGAAATGCAGATGGACCGCGTTTGTTCTCGTGTTATGTATGGTTGCGGCTGTCATGGTTCCCGCTGCGGCGGAAGATCTTCCCGTGGCTCCGGCCCAGTCTCAGATTGAGCGGATTGTGGTGTCCTATGCAGACAGCGGAACAAGGGATGACCGGGCGCTGGAAGCTTTGTCCGTTCTCGATCCGTCCCTTGGGGAAAAATGGAGCCGGATCATGGATCTTTGGGAGGCGCCCGTAACGGTCACACCCGATCTTCCGGATAACCTGCCTGAAGATGATTCCCTGTGCCTGGTCGGTCTTGGTTTCCAGCTGAACCCGGACGGCACCATGCGGGAGGAACTGATTGAGCGGCTGAAAGTCATGCTGTCCGCCGCGGAAAAGTATCCGCGCGCGCTGATTATCTGCACCGGCGGCGGCACAGCTCCTGACGATCCGTCCGCAACGGAGGCGGGGCGTATGGCCGAATGGCTGGAAGCCCGGGGCGTAGATCCTTCCCGCCTGATTGTCGAAGATCAGTCCCTGACAACCGCCCAGAACGCGATCTTCAGCTTCGATATCCTGGCGGAAAAATACCCGCAGGTTAAACAGCTTGCTATCGTCTCCAGCGACTATCATATTGCCACAGGCGTATTGCTGTTTGGTGCGGAAGCAATTCTCCGCGGCAGCGGCATGGAAATTGCCGGCAATGCCGCCTGGCATGCGCCGTCCGGTTCACTGTCCGCCATGTTCCAGGCCGGCGCCCTGATCGAGCTGTCCGGGGACGTGGAAACAGCCTTTAAGATCTACTATGAAACCTACGACATACACGAGCTGCCGCCGCTGCATACGAACTGACAGCGGAATCTGCAGATAAAAACAGAGAGGAATAATCAGAATGAGCGATTGTATCTTCTGCAAAATCGCTTCCGGCGAAATCCAGGGCATGCGCGTATACGAAGACGCGGAGACCCTGGCCTTCATGGATTTGGCAAAGGATGTGGACGGCCACGTGCTGGTGATCCCGAAAAAGCACTGCAAAAACATCCTGGACTGCAACGCGGAGACCCTGAGCGCCGTGATGAACACGGTGAAAAAGGTCTCCCTGCACCTGACGGAAAAATGCGGATATGACGGGGTGAACCTGCTGAACGCCAGCGATGAAAGCGCCGGCCAGTCCATGCCCCACTTCCATATCCATATCATTCCGCGCAGGAAGAACGACGGGATCGACGCCTGGCCGGCCTTTACGGGCGCAAAGGAAGAGATTGCCGACGTTTTTGAACGCATCCGCATGCAGTAAGCCCTTGTGACCCGGGAGGTGGATGAAAAATGCTGAGCCGCGATGAAATCATCCGGCACCTGAAGGACTTTTCCATCCGGAAGCCCTATGTGTTCGCCATGTGGCTGGAGGGCGCGGACGGCGTTGGGGCCGTGGATGAATACTCCGATATTGACTTCTGGTTTGACGTGGCGAAAGAAGAGCAGGAATCCTTCCTGCTGGAATGTGTCGGGGAACTCGGAAACCTGGGGCCCGTTGATTCCCGGATGGATGAAATCCGGGAGGAGATTGCCCAGAGCAACATCCACCTGGCGAACACGCCGGAATACCTGACCCTGGACCTGTGCGTACAGTCCCACGAAATCAGGGGCCGGGAAGTGACCTGTTTCGATCCTGCGGACCGTGTGGAGCAGCCGCTGGTGCTCTTTGACAAGGACAACATCATCCGTTTTGAGAAAAGGCCGCCGGTCAGCACGGATGAACTGACCGCCGTGTTTGAAAACTGCAGAAACCGGATCCTGCAGGAAAGCCGGGTCCGGAAATACGTCAAAAGAGGGCTGTACCTGGAGGCATATGCCAAATACCTGGACAACATTGCCGAGCCCCTGGTGACCATCGCCCGGCTGATTGGCATGCCGGAGCACTATGACTATTCCCTGTGCCATATTTCCGCCCACCTGCCGGAGGAAACGGTGAAGAAGCTGGAAAAGCTGTACCGGGTCCGGAGCCTGGAGGACATTGAGCGGAATCTGGATTGGGCGAAAGAGCTGCTTGCCCGGTACGAGGCGCAGTTCCGGGAGAAAAAGAAAGGCTGAAAATGGACGTAATGTTTGAAACAAAGCGGCTGATTGTCCGGAAATTCTGGGACGCTGACGCCGCGCCGCTGTATGAAAACCATAAGGATGAGGAAGTCCGGAAATGGTTTCCCAATGAATGCTATGCCGATGAGGCTGAGGCACTGGACGCGATCCGCTTCTATGCCAACTGCGTGGACGACGGCCGCCTGCCTTTTGTGCTGGCAGTGGAGCTGAAGGAAACCGGGGAGCTGATCGGTGATACCGGCGTCAGCGAAGTGGACGGACACCCGGAGGAGACCGAGATCGGCTACTGCATCGGTCAAAAATACCGCGGAAAAGGCTATGCCGCGGAGCTGGTGGACGCGGTCAGCGCTTTTATCTTTTCCCGTTTCGGCATCCGGACAATATACGGCCGGGTGGTTCACGGCAACGGGGCCTCCGCCAGTGTGCTGGAGAAGAGCGGATACCGGTTTGTGAAAGAGGAATTCGGTGCGGAGGATGATCCGTACGGGAAAGGCATGCTGGTTTACGCAAAGGAGAAATAAGAGAATGCTGGAAACCTATAAACCGCGTCTGGAGGAGCTTGGATTCAGGCAGGCCCTGCTGGCGGACAGGGAAACCATGTCCTACAACGACGCGTGGGGTGGAACCATTTCATTTCCTGAGGAGAGATGGGAAAGCTGGTATCGCAGCTGGGTGGAGGCTCCCGAATCCGAACGGTACTACCGGTACCTGTATGACACGGACGGTCAGCGCTTTGTCGGGGAAATTGCCTATCACCGGGACGGGGAGAAAGGCTTTTATATCTGCGATGTGATTGTACTCGCCGCCTGCAGAAACCGGGGCTTCGGCTCTGAGGGGATCCGTCTTCTCTGTGAAGCGGCGAAGGAAAATGGAATTACCGTGCTCTATGATGATATTGCCGCGGACAATCCTTCCTGGAAACTGTTCCTGAAAAACGGTTTTGAAATTGATCATCAGGACCGGGAAATCGTGATGGTCAAAAAAGTTCTGTGAATGCCACATCCGGAGTTTCGGAACGGGAAACGCCATTCCGCCGTTTGATAATCGGCAGACAAAACAACATAAAGAAAGCGGGAAAATCGTCTCATGAAGTTCTGTAAAGCGTTCCGCGTACTGCTTGCCCTGATCCTGATCCCGGCCTTCTGCGTTTTCCCTGACCTTTCGCCGGCCGAAACCGCATGGGAAACCATGAAACTTCCTGTTGCGGGCGTTGAGATTGATTTCCCGCCGGCTTCAGAGCTCAGCGGCACGCTGATCCCGGGCTATGAGGTTGCGCCTGATACCGGCGTCGTTTATTCCGAAGTGCAGTATTTCGGCATTCCGAAGGAAAAGGCTGATTTTCTTTTTTCCCGGCCGGGAATCCCTTTAACAGAGGATCAATGGAATCTGGTCGACGGCGCATGCCCTGCCCTGCTGGAGATTCTCTGCATGGAGGCAGGAAAGACTCCGGAGGATCTGCATCCCGATCTGAAAGAGATGCTGGCGCCGGAATCTTTTGAAGAACTGGGAACCCGCGGAGAACACAGCTATTACATCCGCTATCTTCCGGATCTGGAGGAAACGGGAAGGAATCTTTCTGCGGAGGCAAAAGTTGAACTGGAAGCCCTGGTGCAAAGCTGCAGGGAGCCGGGCAGGATCCGGATCATTGAGCCGGAAAAGACAGCCGGTAAGCTTCTGAAGTTTGAAACAACAGATCTGGAGGATCACCCGGCTCAGTCCGGAGAGCTGTTCGGCAAAAGCACCCTGACAATGGTGAATGTCTGGACCACCTGGTGCGGACCGTGCATCCGCGAGCTGGTGTCCCTGGAAAACCTGAGCCGGAGAATGAAGGAGAAAAATGTCGCGGTGGTCGGCCTCGTAATGGACATCCGTGACCGGGAGGACAGCGAAACAATCCTTGAGGCACAGCAGATACTCCGCCGGGAAGGTGCGGAGTATATGAACCTGATTCCCTGGGAGGGCATTGACAGCGTGCTGACAGTCTATTCTTTCCCAACCTCCTATTTCGTTGATTCCGCCGGGCGGATCGTGTATGAAGACTCGGCCGGCTCTCAGAGTTCCTATGAATATGAGAAGACCATTGATAAAATCCTGGCCGAAATGGAGCAGAAAAAATAAACCGGCGGCAGGATCGCAGTCGGTCTGTATGAAAGCGTGAAACAAATGGCGAATGAAATCAGGATCAAAGAAGAAAGATTATCCGCGGAAGAATATATTGATTTTCTGAAGAGAACAGACCTGGGATCACAATATCCCAAGGAAAGGTTTGAAGAAAGAATCAAAAAGCTGGTCAAAAATGTGTCCATCAGCCTGGTGGCGAGGAACGAGGATAACCTGATCGTGGGCGTCCTCTTCGGCCTGACCGATTTCTGCTACTGGCTGTATATCACAGACCTCGGCGTAGACCGGGCCTATGAGCGGCAGGGCATCGCAACGAAGCTGATGAAGACCGCACATGAAATCGCCGGCGGTGAAAAGGATATCGCGGTCTATCTTATTGCGAACGAGGACGCGGTGCCGTTTTATCAGAAGCTCGGGATGAAACGTGCGGACGACGTCATGAAATACAACCATATCGAATGGACGGAATGGACCGTCCGGTAAACTGCACGAATAAGCGCTGATACAGGGAGGAACCGCTATGGAATACAGAGTGGACGACCGGGAGCTGGACGCCGCCCGTTTTATTGCCTTTGTGAATCAGGTATGGCCGGGCAGTTATGACGAGGAAAAGACCCGGAGCGCGCTGTCAAAAACGCTGAACATCACCGCCTGGGACAGCGATGTGCTGGTCGGCTGCCTGCGCATCCTGACGGACGGCTGCTTCTTCGGAACCATTACGGAACTGCTGGTTCTGCCGGAATACCAGAAGAAAGGCATCGGCAGTAAACTGCTTCAGCTGGCGAAGGAAAACACACCTACCACGCTGTACTTCGGCGCCCAGCCCGGCGTTGAAGAGTTCTATGAAAAGAACGGCTGTCAGAAGGGATTCCAGTCCTACACCATCAGAAAGAAACGGCAGTAAAAGAAACATCCGCCGGCAATGATTGCCGGCGGATTTATCTTTATCTTGTTTACATCGGTTTCCGTTCGCCGCAGTAATAGAACACTGCCAGCAGGCCGGGGCCGGTATGCGCACCGATCACCACGCCCAGACTGCCGATGGCGATTTCCGGGAAATCAGGCGTTTTTTTGCAATGAAATGAAAAAATGTTGCTTTTTTTGTCGTTTTTTTGCAAATTTCAGCATTTAATCCATTGCTATATACCCCTTGGCTATGTACAATACTCTATGACATGCTGCCCCCGGACAGTGAATTCCGGCATAAAACACGCGAAATGAGGGCTCTATCTTATGGTTGGGAAAAAGTTTATAGTCTGCCTGCTGTGCCTTGCACTTGTTATTCCCTGCGCTTCTGCGCTGGCGACATCTGTTGAGTCGTATCCCCTCTGGATCGGCGGAGTGCAGATAACCGCTGCAAACTGCAGCGATCTGGCAAACAACCACTGGAGCTATCAGCCTGCGACCCATACCCTTACGCTGGACGGCTACACCTACAGCGGACAGGGATATCAGTATAAAAATGGCCATTATGCCGTGATCTATTATAACGGATCAGATGCCCTGACCGTCTCACTGTCCGGAAAAAACGTGCTCACCCTGGCAATGAACTTTTCATATGATGATGATCAGGTAGTCCGCAGCGATAATGCCGCCGGGAGCGCGATAACCTTCACCGGTTCCGGCAGTCTGGAAGCCACTGTGCTGGATTTCTGGGGCGGCCCGGCACTTTACAGCACCGGCCCGATCATTTTCAGCGGCGGCTCAGTGAAAGCCGTCGGCGGAGGCAGTGCAGTCAAGTCAGATAATATAGTAACGATCACATCAGGAATTACTTCCGTGATCATGCGTGCGGAACTGGATAGCGGAAAAGCTGTGCCCCTTAAGTTGATAAACGAAACAGCCGGAGTCGGCTATGATCAATGGATGCGTCCGTCAGAGATAAAAGCCAGCACCTCCGGTGCGATGCTCAATTACAGGGAATTGTCTTTCCCTGCCAAGACCTATACCGTTCAATATGACGCCAACGGCGGAACCGGCACCATGGAACCGGATACAGTCCAGGAAGGGCAGGGTCTTCTGCTGCCCTGGTGCTCTTTTGATCCGCCGGAGGGACAGACTTTCAGTTTCTGGGATGTCAGCGGCATTGACCTGATTGGCATGCCGCAAGATTATGCAGCCATCACCAGTTCCTGCGCGATGGACGGAATCATTACTGTAACGGCAAAATGGGCAGACGCTCCGGCTCCTGTTATCCAGACAGAACCTGAAGGCCTGTCCCTGGCCTATACCGGTTCCGCGATGGAACTTGTTACCGCCGGTGAATTGGCCAAAGAAAATCTACATACAGTGGGCAGAATGCAGTATGCCCTTGGCAAAGATGCGGAAACCGCTCCGGTTTCCGGCTGGTGTGACGAACTCCCCACCGGTACCGACGCGAAAACCTATTATGTCTGGTACAGGGGCACAGGCGATGAAAATCACAGCAACACCAAAAAGAAATGCGTCACCGCGTCCATCAGCAAAAAAGAGGCGACAGTCACCGCACTGGCCCAGACCATCAATGAAGGCAGCACGGTGGATTCCGATGCGAAATATGCCGAACTGTCCGGTATGGTGAATGGCCATACCATCGGCTCGGTTACGTTGACGGCTGACGGCAGCAAGGTCATTCCTTCCAAGGCGAAGATCCTGGACGGCGAGGGCAATGATGTTACAGGAAATTATACGCTTACCTATAAAGAGGGGACCCTGACTGTCCGGGGTAAAACCGGCGTAAAGATTACCTTCAGCGTTGTCAACGGTGAATGGGATAACGGCGGAAGCGACGACATAGAAGTCCTGCTGGACGGATTCGAGGGAGATCAGCTGAAGCTCCGGGCGCCGCAGATTCCGGGTGTGGGATCCAAACCCGCGGAAAGCTGCCAGGCCGGCAGCTGGGATGTGATTCCGGATACAGAAACGGAGTTCACAAAGGATGCCGCCTTTGTTTACACCTACAAGGAGGTGATCTCCTACTCCGCAACGGGAGAGCAGAAGATCACCCATACCCGTGGCAGCGGTAAAGACGCCGTATTTACCTTTAAGCGGAACATTCATGATGCGGAAACATATGAAAACTTTGTCCGTGCCGCCATCGACGGAAAAATCATCAGCGAAGGCAGCTATCTCAAGGCGCCCGGCAGCCTGGTCCTGACCCTGAAGTCAGACTATCTGGATACGCTCGCAGACGGAGCGCACAAAGTCGGTATCACCTTTACCGATGGAGAAGCCGAAGCGGAAATAGACATCACGCAGCCTGCTCCCACGGCTGCGCCAACCCCGTCTCCGACTCCCGTTCCTACGGCTCCGCCGACCTCCTCTCCGACTCCCGCTCCTACGGCTCCGCCGACCTCCTCTCCGGCTCCTTCTCCTACGGCTGCCCCCACCCCGACGGTTACGCCGCAGCCTGTTCCGCTGACCGGCGATCAAAGCCAGCCGGCAGTCTGGATCATTCTGATCCTGGTCAGCCTGGCAGGCCTGTCTGCCGTTATCACCGGGTTGAAGAAGTCCCGGAAGAAATAAATGAAAAGCGCCTGCACTGTTCGGCAATAAAAGCGCACAAAAATCCGCCGGCAATGATTGCCGGCGGATTTATCTTTATCTTGTTTACATCGGTTTCCGTTCGCCGCAGTAATAGAACACTGCCAGCAGGCCGGGACCGGTATGCGCGCCGATCACCACGCCCAGGCTGCCTATGGCGATTTCCGGGAAGTCCGGCCGTTCCGCGCGGATCTTGTCCTTTATCCACTCCGCGTCTTCCAGGCAGTCAGCATGCAGGATGAGCATCTGCTGATCCGGAGACTCAAAGCCCTCCAGGTCGTTCAGGATGCTGTCCCGGATCTGGCGAAGCGCGGCGTGGCGTCCCCTCGCCTTTTTCACAACATCCAGCGTTCCCCCGTCCGGCACATACAGCACCGGTTTAATGTTCAGCAGCGAGCCCACCAGCGCGGAGGCATTGGAAACCCGTCCGCCCCGCTTGAGGTAATTCAGGTCATCCACGGTAAACCGGTGGGCAATCTTCAGCTTGTTGGCTTCGCACCATTGGGTCACCTGTTCAAAGGACTCCCCTGCTTCCATATGCTTTACCGCGCCCATCACCAGCAGGCCCAGGCCGCCGGAAATGCAGCGCGTATCCAGCACGCGGAGCGTCTGGTCCGGGAACTCGGCCGCGATTTTTCCGGCCGCGCTGTTCGCGTTCACATAGGAAACGGACATCTTTTCGGACATGTCCAGAAAAAGCACATTTTTCCCGGTTTCCATGAGTGATTTAAAAAACTCGTAGTAGGTGTATTCGTTGATCATGGAGGTCCTCAGGTCATCCCCCTTGCGCATGCCTGAGAACATGGCGCGGCGGCCTTCCTCGCTGCAGTCATCCTGGCGCAGGTCGCCGTTTACGGTAAAGCTGTAGCTGATGAAGGGAACGTGATGCTCCTCCAGCCATTCCCGGGGAAGGTCAGAAGTGGAGGATGTCGCGACGATATAGTCCTGTGAGGTACCGTTATCCTTGTTCATGATTCTGTATCCTTTCCAACACATTGGGACATTTACCTGATTTCTGTTCGGAACAAAGTCTATACTCCGGGAAGCGCCTTGTCAAGAAAAACAACGGTTTCCCGGATTCCGGCAATCTGTCAACCGCATGTTTATCATATCTTTGCTTTCTCCCGCCCGTGTGTGAACTTGACATAGCCTTTTGGATTACAGTATCATTGTCTCTGTTCGGAACAGATCGTAAAAATAGGTTTTTCACAGCTGAAAGGAGTACCCGTCTATGGTTTTTCATAAGATCAGGTCCCTGAGCATGACTGAACTGTTTGTCCGCGAGATCAAACGGATGATTCTCATGGGCGAATTGAAGATCGGCGACCGGCTGCCGCCGGAGCGGGAGCTGGCCCAGAAGATGGGCCTGAAGCTCACCGTGGTGAACAGCGTCATCGCCCAGCTGCAGCAGATGGGATTCCTGAAGGCTGCTCCCCGGCAGGCCGTATATGTTGAGGATTATCTCACCAACGGCAATATCCGCACGATGATGGAGATGATCGACTTTACGGATCACGTCATTGACGAGGACCTGCTGGAACTGATGATCCATATACGTGCCACGCTGGAACAGTTCATTTTCCGCAAGGCCTGCGAAAGCTGCTCGGAGGAGCATGTGAAGGAGCTGGAAGCCCTGGTGGAACAGTCCTGCGCCGCGGAAGATGAAAATGACATTCCGGAGCTTTGCTACCGTTTCTATCACCAGACGGCCAAATACTGCGGCAATCCCTTCTTCCCCATGTTCATCCAGACCTTCCGGGACGGTTATCTCTATTTTATCCGCTACAGTCTGGACAACGGGATCTTCAGCCGCGAGTGGCTGTGCGCCCATGAAAAATCCTTGATTGAATTCATCCGGAAACGGGACGCGGAAGCCATGGACCGGGAAGTGCTCAAAGGCATCCAGACCTGGAACGATTCCTTCCGGAAGTCTGATAAATTCCGGATGCAGCAGAGTGAATGAACGGAGGAATAAAGACATGAAGCAGATTTTTACCGTGCAGCATACCCAGTCCGAACACCATGTCAACGGCATGGTGGGATCCTGGACCGACTGGAATCTTACGGAGCTGGGAAAGCAGCAGGCGGACCGCATTGCGGAAAAGCTGAAGCAGGAGCTTGCCGGTAAGGAAGTGGTGCTGTACACTTCTGACCTGAAACGTGCCCGGCAAACCGCGGACAGCATCGCGGATCTTCTGCAGGTCGCTCCGATTGAGGTCTCGGAGCTGCGGGAGCGCAATCTCGGGAAATGCTGCGGAAAGTCCGTGCAGTGGCTGCGCGAAAACCTGGAATGCAATGAAAAAACGGTTGATGACCGCCTGTTTTCAGACGCGGAAAGCCGCCGGGATGAATGGAACCGGCTCAGGCCGTTCTTTGACCGGGTCATGGCGGATGACAGTGAAAACATCGTCATTGTTTCCCACGGTGATCTGCTGAGCGTTTTCAACGCCATGTTCCTCGGCCTGGACGTGGAATCCATGAACAGCTGCGAACTGTTTGGCTTTGCCGGCAGTGTATCGCAGATGATCGTACGGGATGACGGGAAACGGATGATCCGCCGGATCGGCGATATGTCCTTCGTGAAATAAAACTTTTAAAAAAATGTGGAAGGATGACCTAACATCTCTCCCGTTTCACAGACTATATAAGTGAAAGCATTGATCAATCGCTTGGAGACACCGATGGAAAAAAAGGGCCTGCTGAACTTCATCGATGACGGGCTGCTGGAAAAACTGTATGGATTCTGCTACGCCCGGACAAACGACAGCTACGAGGCAGAAGCGCTGTGCTCGGATATTGTTTTTGCGCTCGTAAAAGCGGCCGGCACGGAAGGTACGATCGATGATGTTTACCCGTTCATCTGGAAAGTGGCGCGGAACGTCTACGCTGACTTCTCCGAAAAACGCAGCAGACGCACGGATCTGTTTGACAGCCGTGATCCGGAAGAAGCACTGTGCGGCATAGCGGCAGCGGAAAAAGAGGATATGTCTGAAACCTTATCTCTGATCTTCCGCCGGATTGCTTTCCTGACAAAAGCCTACCGTGAAGTGATGATCGCGTTCTATCTGGACGGGTTCTCCACAGCCGCCATTGCCCGGCGTCTGAGTGTTACGGAAAGCACGGTCCGTCAACGGTTGTTTTCTGCAAGACAGAAAATCAGAAGCGAGGTGGAAGAAATGACAGATAAGCTTGTGAAGCCTGTGGCGCTGGATAATATCCATTTTGTGTTCTGGGGAAACGGAATGCCTTCCTGGGGAGATCCGCGCATGGTATGCACGCGGCAGTTTTCCCGGCACATTGTCTGGCTTTGCCGCAAAAAGGCGAAAAGCGCGTCAGAGATCGCCGCGGAACTGAACGTTCCCACGGTATATGTGGAGGAAGAACTGGAGATCCTGACAAAAGGTGAAAACGGTGAGTACGGTCTGCTGCGCCGCCTGGACAACGGGAAATACGCGATCAACTTTGTTCTCCTGGAAAAGGATGTGTTCGATAAAGCAACGTCGCTGTACACCGCCCGGATTCCGGAAATCTGTGATGCTATCATAAAATATATTGAAAAACATAAGGATGAATATCTTGCCTTCCCGTACCTGAACAAAAAAGTGGACCTGAATCTGATCCTCTGGCAGCAGATCAGGCACCTGGCTTCGGTGTACTGCAACGCTGTCTGCGGATACCTGGAACACAAGCATTTCAGGGATGTGAAGAAACCGGACAGGCCCTTTACGGTATACGGATATGAGGATCACGGGGTTTATTTCGGCGGGGGCTGCGACGGAGCTAACGCCTATAACCTCTGCGGATATTCCGAGGTCCATGTGGAAAACATCTATATCACGCGCATTCGGAAGCATTTTTCCTTCGGCGTGGATATCTCCAATGATCCGCAGCTGCAGCTGGCCATCCGCGCAATCGAAGGTGTGAGTGTGAACGCACTGACCGAAAAGGATAAGGAGCATGCGGCCAAAGCCATCGAGAGCGGATATATTTATCGCGACGGGGACATGCTGTATACCAAGATCCTTGTCAGTGACATGAAAGATCACCATCTGTTCGACCTGAGCTATCGTCTGGACCCCGCGGGCTTTGCCAAAGAAGCGGAAGACACGGCGGATAAGCTCGCAGCCCTGTTCAGGAAAGCAATTCCCGATTACCTCATGGGTGAATGGGGATGTGCCAATGCGTTGGCCAACGGGCCGGTTCTGGACGCCGTAGTGGAAGTGCCTGATCGAAAAAGGGATGCTCGTACCGCCGGAAAACGGCATCGGTGCGGAAGGCTGCTATATGTTTGTTTCCAAAAACAACTCCAATTGAAAACATTGATTAATCGCATGGAGGCATGGTAGGAGGCCAATATGTCAATTGACAGAAATGAAATGATACAGAAGCTGCAGGCTTGCAAACCTTACACAAATGAGCCGTTTCCCTACAAATCCAGGATGCTGGTCAATCCGCTTCATTCCCGTATGATCCGCAGGTACTTCAAAAAAGGCGCCGGACTGGATCTGGACGCCATTGCTGCCTCCGGCCTGTCCACCTGGGAAAAGGTGCTGAAAGTCAGCGAGTTTGTTTCCGCGCACATTCCGCATGACAACCAGAAGGAACCGATGAAGGAGCTCAACGCCTTCACCCTGTGGCAGTATGCGCAGCGCGTTCCGACCGGCTTCAACTGCCGCTGGCACGCCATTCTGCTCAGTGAACTGCTGCTCTCCATCCGGATCAAAAACCGTTTTGTAACTTGCATGCCTGAAGATAAAAACGATCAGGACTGCCATGTTGTCAATCTGGTATGGCTGCCGGAACTGAACAAATGGGCCATGATTGATTCCGACATGCAGGAATACGTAACAGCGCCGGATGGAACGCCCCTTTCCCTGGAGGAAATGCGTGCGGAAGTCATCGCCGGACGTGAACTGAACGTCCATCGGAATTCTGACCAGGCCGGCGTGGAATACATGCAGGCATACTGGGCAAAGAATCTGTACTGGTTCACGATCCATATGACATACGGTTACGGTCTTGAGGGAGCCCGGATGCTCCCTGACAAATACGTTTCCCTTGTGCCTCCGGATTATCGCATTTCTCTAAGGCACAACTTTGCTGCTCAAAACGTAACAACAAACGCCGCTGCGTTCTGGCGGGGATAAAATCAAAACAGAAGAAACATGATACCGTTCCATGAAACAGGATGGAGACAGGAGCATTTTCCTGTCTCCGTCCTGTTTTCTCTCCTCTCCGGTTTGACTGAACACACAGGCTTTTGGTATGATCGTTGCAAGCGCATGTCAGTATTTTATCCTTTGTCTTTTCACTGGCGCTGATTGTTGTCTTTTCCTTTACCTGTCTGGTCAGTGTCAAATTGATTCTGCTCAACAGCAGGGTAAAAAACATTGGTTTCGGTTTTCCGCAGAAAACAAGCTGGGAGATGATGAAAAGTGCCTGGGAGAATGCAGATGAAATCAACTGATGAGAATACTGTCTGGGAGCCGGAGGAGGCCTATCGGGAAGCCCGGTCAGCCAATCTCCGTCTGCTGATCGTGATTCTGTTGATTATTGCCGCCGGTACAGCATGGATCATGGGAATTATGGTGCATCAGAAAAGAACCGGAGAGGTGTTGCTGAACGCCTCCATGACCTTTGAGGAAGCGGACAAACTTCTCCGGGATTCCGGTTACAACCCTATGGGACTGAGCTACCGGAATGGGAAAAAGGTTCTACAGACCTACGACAGCCGGGCTGTGTTCAGCTGCCTGCCTGCGTATTCCATGCTGGAAAACAACGAGGAGAATAACCAAAGGATTCTCCGTCTGGACCATGTCTTTGAGGAAGACGGAAAGCATTCCATGGCCGATCCGGGCGAGGTCTTCCGGAAACTGAAAGAAGGCCTGACAAAACAGCACGGTGTTCCGGAGGAGAAGTCTGACGCCGCCGATAAATACCTGCAGTGGGAAAGGAAGGATAATGGGCTGATTCTGCTGGGATATTTGAGCCCGTCGATGCCTGTCCTGTGCTATATCTGGACAGACAGCGGGAGTTCCCTGCAAACCTGAGGAAGGTTATCTGCCTGTTGATGAATATGGAAAAACTGTTCTTAACGCACTATTATTTCCCCGGGACAGACCCGTGGAAAAACATCATGCTGCTTCCCAAAGAGGAAGCATTCCGTGTTGCGGCCGAGCTTGCCGCGCAGCATCCGGATACCGCCAGTTTCGGCCGGTTTGCCGATTTCGTGAATTACTATCCCCTGCGGGATGAGGCGGACCGCTTTGTACGGGAAACTTTCATACAGCTGGGCGGCAGTCCGAAGCTGCCTCACCCCTATTGCTTTACGCTCATGGAATGCGAATACCTTCGGAATTGGTTCAGCGGCGGGGAAAAGATCGTCCTGGATCTGTCTTCCCTTCCGGACGATCAGGTCAGTTTCACGCTCGGGGACAGCTGTGCGCTGCTCTCCCGGAAGGCAACAGCGACAGTACTGACAAAAAGCATGCTCCTGGACCAGATCCGGAAAGCCGGCTCTGTCGAAGACTTCCTGAAAACCCTGCCTGAAGGGTATGCCTATGTGGAAGCCCAGCTGTGGGACCTGATCACCGGATAACCGGCCATACAGATCCTTTTCATTTTTCGAATGGAGTTCATGTATACAAAAACAGATATGAATAATATTTTATCTTCAGCCCATGTCCATACCACCTTCTGCGACGGGAAAACACCCGCCCAGGAGATGGCTGATAAAGCCTGTGAAATGGGCTTTGTATCCCTGGGTTTCTCTTCCCACGCGCCTCAATTGTTCGATCCGGCGCATAGTGTGGATCCGTCCCGGGAAGAGGATTACAAAAAGGAGATCCGCAGGATCCAGCGTGAATACCGCGGCCGTATGGCAGTCTATCTCGGCATGGAACGCGATATGCTGAGCTGCGCGTCTCCGGATGATTATGATTACTTTATCGCTTCCGTGCATTATTTCCGGACGCCGGACGGCGGCTTCTCCGGCGTGGATGCTCCCCCGGAAGTCATGCGGAAATATGTGGATGAATACTGTAACGGGGACGGGCTTGAAATGGCGCGGCGTTATTTCTCGCTGTTCCGTGACTATGTACTGGCGTCAAAGCCGGCCATCATCGGACACTATGACCTGGTCAGGTATAACAACGCGAACCTCCGCCTGTATGATGAAGATTCCCCGGCCTACCGCGGCATGGCGCTTGACGCCCTGCGGGCCATGGCTGAAACAGGCGCGCTGCTGGAAGTCAACACAGGAGGCGTAGCCAGGGGATATATGACCTCCCCCTATCCTGCGGAATTTCTGCTGAAGGAATGGAAAAACTGGGGCGGCGAAGTGATCGTCAATTCCGACTGCCATGACGCCAGACTGCTGGACGGCGGCTATCTCCAGGCGGAAGAACTGCTTCTGTCGCTGGGTTATGATCACGTGGTCAGGCTTAGCAGCAACCCGGAAAAAGGAATGTGGGAACGGATCAAACTGCACTAATGGATTCAGGACAAAGCACAGTTTTCGGAGGATCGTGTGAAAATTGAACTGGAACCCCTGCTATTGATGCTGACGATACTGATTATTCTCCTGAGTAAAGCATAATCGCTCCTGAGATTAACCTGATATGCTCCTGTTCAGCTCCTGAAAAAGCAGATACAAAAAGCGACTCAATCCGTTATAAATCAATAGACTGAGTCAAAATTGAATTCTTATATTCGTGTTATTCGCCTGTTATCAGGCATTTGATGTTTCTGTTTTATTTGAGATATAGAGCATTCAGAGTTTCGAGCGATGTCTGCATATCAAGCGGCAAACCAAGCTGTTCAAATGGTATTTTCTCTTCAGCTACTTCCCTCAAAAACCTTTCTGTTTTTTCTTTAACCATGCCTGTAATTGTTATCTGCTTACTTCTGTCCGCAATCTGCAGAAGACGGAATACATCGTATTTATGTTTTTTCAGATCCTTTTCATTTACATGTTCTCCGTTGGCTTTTCGGTCCTTCAAGTCCAGCCAGGCATACATTTTGAATGGAATCAGATATTCCGCATCCAAAACGCTTATTCCATTCACCGTTTTTCGTCCTGCCAGCATAAACTGATAGTAATCATCATTCAGCATGATAGCTGAAAGGCTGGATGTATCATCATCAATATGCAATGGAACAATTCCTTCCGGTACCTGCTTAATATAATCCGGCTCCCTTGAGAACAATTCGATCATAACCGGATATCCAGACTTTGGTTCTGTAAATCGATAAAAGTGCACCTGGTCACTGTTTTTCCAGCCACACTTATATCCACCTTCTTTAATATAGTCCCAGAATACTTTCGCGAATTCCTGGTACCTGGCTTCCATAATCAGGATCATATCAATATCCTTAGTTGCCCTGAATTGAAGTCCTGCTTCAGACATCAGAATATCGCTGGCTGCGCCGCCAATCACTGTATAACAATCCGGATAGTCCCTAAACTTCTCTAAGAAGCTTTCCATTCCGTTTACCATTCGTATTCCTCCAAATATTCCTCAATTGCACCTTCAATACGTTCATCCGCATTGTTTTCAAACGACATTGCCAGTGATACTGGATCCACACGATCGTTTTTTGCAAACAGTTTCGGGTTATATTTCCACAACTCCAGTTGTATAGCTTTGCTATATATATCCCAACGAATATCCACCTCAGTTATTTCATCCATTTTGATTTCATTTTTCCATACAGCAAAAACAGGAATTGTCGGCTTATTCAGCATTGTTATTTCTGCAAGAGCCGTTTCGCCCGCAGCCAGATAGAAAAAATAGCTCATGTTATTTTCAACAGTAACAACACTATGCACTGGATTGATCAGATAGGGTTTTGCCTTTCTGTAAAGATCAATACCCGTACCTTCTGTCTGCATCAGGTATTCCTTCCCCATTTTCTTTTGTGATATAAGGCCCATTTGTTCCAGTTGTTCACTTGCTCTTGTCAAAGAAGTTCTGGTCACAGCGATGGCTTCAGCTGCATCCTTCTTCATGACAGGTTTATTGTTATGTCTGTAAAGCAAATACAGGAAAAGAGCCTGAGTTACCGGCATCATCTTCTCAGCTTTTATTTTTTTCATATGAGCAATCTGGTTCCTGAGTGAAATTCCAAGAAACGGAAGATACAGCTGCCCGGAATCAGAAATGAAAGGAATATTCCTGGCAATCAGGCTGTCTCGTTGAAGCTTACTGAGATTTTGAAAGCCAAAGGCTACCGGCAGCCCATACTTCTCACCGATTATCTTTTCCTGTTTTTCAAAAGCAACAACTCCATATTTCTCATCTGAAGAAATGCAGACCAGTATAAATTCCATTTTGTTATAAGATAACTTGTAGAAAGATCTGTGGGAAGTCAGGTAAAGGGGCAGGTTATTAACGGTCATTTCTTCTTTTTTGAAATTCAGTCCAAAGAGGTTCTGATAATCACCAATCATATTTCCACCTCCAATACCATAATTTTCTACATAATAACATTAATAATGTTATTAATCAAGTTTTTATGTTACTAATGTTATTTTCTCGAGAGGAGACAGGGGACGGTTCGAGACCACTGAAAAAGTCCGAGCAACATAAGCACCCAAAAACAATTTCAGAACACCTCGAAAGTCCTCAATTCCTTTAAAATCAACGGGTTTCGTGGTATAATAGAAGCATCAAATGAGAGGAAAA
>Ga0256405_10003928_pt1 | contig 29278 bp, 21 predicted proteins | sample RumenRJG_02DNA_FD_189096 | JGI IMG/M metagenome (GOLD analysis project Ga0256405, IMG submission 189096) | Bovine rumen microbial communities from Lethbridge, Alberta, Canada - RJG_02 | ecosystem: Host-associated > Mammals > Digestive system > Stomach > Rumen | place: Canada: Alberta... | reverse complement strand
GCCATCTTCTGAACTATCGGAGAGTGCAGAAGTGCAGAGTGCAGTTGTGCAACGCTTCACTACCTTCTCGTAAACGCCTTGTTTTACCTTCTGTAATACAGGAGGTGTGGTTTCGCATAGTCTTTTAAGGGAAGAGAACACCGTACGACGTGAAACGCCAGTCCTTTGTCCAGCCTGCTCTGCCTCGGATGAAGTGAAGGTGTCACCGACCATAGCCAGCCAACGATCCTGGTTCCTATTTGGCTCGTCCATCCCTGAGAGAGCATTTACTCGCTTATAGGAGTCCTCAAAGTATTCTATCAACTGGATTGCGCCTTTGACGGAAGTGATGTCGATACAGTCCATCTGACATTCGCCTGCTGCCCATCGCATCACCTGAAGGATCAAGGCCATTTATCTCAGTACACATTACTTCTTCTTAGACCGCAAGTTTTCTCCGTTTGTTAATCTGCGCGTTGGAGGATTCGCTATGTTCAATGCAAAGAAAGTAGGAACTAAGGAGAAATACTCTCTGTCAAAAGACAAGCAGAGTTTCAGTCTGCTTGTTTCGCCAAGCGTCGGCGTGAAGATGCACATCACGCCAAATATCGGCATAATGGCTTCGATAAGTGACGAAGCTTACCTTTTAAATGCGTTTGACACGAACAAGAATGACTATAAGAACAAGCTGATTCACGATTTGGGAATCAGTGTTGGAGTGTGCTTTCAGATTAAAGGATGGTAGAAAAATAGATACAAGCAATATGACAGGCCCATAAGTTCGATTGTCCTCTCTATAGAGTTCGAAAACGTTATATCCAATGAAGGTTGCAGAACAATAGATTTTCTGTCAGAATCTGTCGAAATCTCATATTTGAGGTTATTTCGACTGTTTCTGACAGGAAATGTGGCGATATAGTTAGATCATAGCAATCACAATTGCCCACAAAATCGTTCAAGAAATAGAGTTATCTATAGAATTTTTGAAAGATAACTCGCTTATTTGTGAAATTTCTGCATAAAAGCGAGTTATCTCATGGATTTTTAAAAGAAAACTGTCGTTTTTGCAGAAATCTCACAAATCAATGAACTATTGGTTTAGATCATCGAGCAACGTTATTATTTTATAGATTCCAACAGATTCGTAGCAATCTCTGGATTCCTGAACCTAATGAGATTATCCTCAACTGAATGATACAGACTTCGAAACAGCTCAACCTTCTCTTGGACCGACAGTTTCTGCATGGCTGTTGGTTCATGCACAATAGGCACAACATCTTCGCCAAGCCGTCTCTTCAACTCAACATTTTCGGTTTCCAACTCCTTGATACGTTCAAGTAGCCGCTGGCGCTCTGTAATCCATTCTTGATAACTTCCCAAAGACATCTTGCCTATTATATCATTTTACTGCATCGTTTCTGGGAATCCTTACTACTTTTCCAGCCACTTTTGCAAAAGATAGTCATTGATTTTATAAATGACATTACGTTTTTTGTCGCCAACTCTACTGATGATTCCCTGTTTCTCCAACCTGAACAGACCAGAAGCAGTATTTGCGGCCGTTAGACTCGACAGTTGTTGTACCTCCGCAGAAGATGCAGTTTCTCCAGCTTGTGCTAAACCATAGAGTGTACGCTGAAGCATACCAGACAAACCGCTAAATAACAATCTGAAATATCGGTCGTTCTGAGAGATTACTGACTGTATGGCCACATCCATGCTGTTACTTCCTTGCAATGCTGTTGCCAAAGAACAAATATAGTTGAGGTTGCCTCCGAGTTTCGACAATACACCCAAGAAGATTTCGTCATTCTTCAATGCCGCATATTCTTTCTTTGGAAGGATGTCAGCCAAATCCTCATATTCCAACTCAGGGATATGGATCACTCGAAAAGCATCATAGAAAGGCATACGATAGTCAGAGAAACCTTCATAGAGACCCGTAGATGTTGCAATAAGCATTGGGGCATTCTTCTTGAAAAGGAATGCGCGAAGCCTATATTGTTCCTCATTGGACAGTGATTGCAACATCTTATCGAAGTCGTCTATAATAATATAATACTTATTATTGGACACATCTACCTTATTTATTATATCATCTGCAGTCACTACGTTACAGTGTGGATAGAGAAACTTAGTAACCTTAAAACCACGAGAGAGAAGCTCTGATGCAATACCCTTTACGATAAATGTTTTGCCAACCCCTTCATTACCAGATACCAGCAAATGCTGAGGAATAGAATTCGGATGATTTGAGTCTATTATGTCAAATATCGATTTCTTCAATTGCTGTCTTTTTGTCATAGCTCAGATCCCTACATTAACAGTATGTTTCTTTCCAATAATCACGAAGCAATGGTGAGCGGAATATGTATTGTTCACCATCTCTCACCAAATAGCCGTCAGTCATCAATGCCCTCAGGAATAGTCCCAATTCATCATTTTCAAATGAGGGGATTTTGGCATAGATATGATTGTATATTTCATCTCGTGTTTTGCCATCGACATTCACACAAAGATATTTCAGGATCAACTTGGCAACATCCTTATTGCTACCATATTCAATATTCAAGCGTTCATGCCAGGTATCAAAAGAGCCTGTCTGCAGAAGATGGCCATAAGCTTCATCAACATGCGCTCTTGTAATCTCTCCAGCAGGAAGTCTTGATAGCAGAAGCTGTATAAAGAAAGGGATGTTCCATCCAATTTTATCAAGAATATAACGTTTAATCTTAGCATTTACCTCTATACCTATAGACTCCGCAAGTATAGTAACAAATTTTGTTGCCTCTTCGTCAGAGAATGCCCCAAGTTCAAAGTCCGCTATGTCGTTTATAGTGTCTGACAAATTATGTTGCGTTGTAAAGTTTCTCACTCCAACAGAACTGCATATCAGCCAACTGCACTTCTCAGAGGTTGCCGACCGCATGGCACGGAACTGGTTCAAAAACGTTCTTACAGCTTGTTCATTGTGGTATTTCTCCGATAATGATTTCAAAAGTACAGTAAGTTCGTCGAAAACAACAAGCGTGTGGTTGTCAAGCGTGTTTAAAATATCTGCCAAATCCTTGAAATCATTATTGTCTGACGATTCCATCTTGACCGTTGCCTTAACGGGCAGACCTGACGTTGACAACTCAACACCAGACAACCATTTTTTCATTTTTGCTTTTACCTTCTCTGATACTTTCGTTTCGGGCAACTTCACTAGTTCACCATAAAAAGCATTGAAGAAATGGTCAATACTTGTTATTTCTTCTAAATCGATAAAGATGGTATTCCAGCCCATTGAACTCAGAGTGTCTATCAATCTCCTCGCAAAAGAGGTTTTGCCAACGCGCCTGGGTGCAGCTAACATGAGATTGTTGTCTCGAATCAGGGATTCAGCCTTCTTAAGCTCAACCTCTCGTCCGAAGAAATCTTCACCTACTACTGGTGATCCTATTTTCAATTTTATAGACATAATAAAATGCAGTTTATATTTTGTGGGCAAATTTAATTAATTCTACTGATAAAAACAAGAAAATTGCAATTTTGTTATATGCAATTTTGCAATTTATAACATCATTTCATGTAATTACAGGTACTAAACGTACTTATTTTTGAATTTGAAATATTCAAGCCGTCAAATAAAGAACTTTCATCCACAACAAACCTGTTGCTTTTGTTTCTGCGACTCATGGCCTTTTATGCTACGCAGTTCCAGGTCTGACAGCATACCTACTTTTATATAGGTTGGTAGTTCCACTCCTTCGTTGGACTACGGCGTGCCCGACAAGCGCTGACACATTTTTGCAAAAATCGTAATAAGGGAGCAGTAACTATCGCTGCTCCCTTAATCGAATATATTCAAAAGAGAATCTTTTCGCCTACTCTATATCCACTAAAAGGGTTGCTTGCCGAGGGTTTGCAGGTAGCAAACTTGGAGTTTAGTCCCTGCAAAGTCATAGTCCGGTCCCTGCAAAGTCGGAGTCTAGTGGTAGCAAAGTCCTAAATTCTCGAGAGAATTTAGAAGAAAGGTACCTGGTTCCCAATAGCAAGATGGGATGTTTTATAGAGTTTAGTACCTTGTTTCTATCAACCTCCACTAAATATTGATTAACATTCTGATATATAGCGTAATAGTTCAGTTTCATACCTCCACTAAACCTCCACTTAACCTCCACCATGCCTCCACCAAACCTCCACTAAAATAACAATGGTCATTTCTTCAGGATTTCGGCAAAAAGTAGCCATTATTTCTCAAATAATAAGCGGATAAGCCGAGAATCTCAACAATTGTTCGTAACTTTGCAGTCACAATCAGAAACTACCACATGAAACATAGAATACTCTTCGTATGCCACGGGAACATCTGTCGCAGTCCGATGGCAGAGTTTGTGATGAAAGATCTGGTAAGCAAGGCTGGTCTCGACGACCAGTTCTATATCGAGTCTGCTGCCACATCGGCAGAGGAAATCGGCAATGAAGTCTATCCCCCTGCCAAGCGGAAACTGGCCGAACACGGCATCTCCTGCAAGGGAAAGACGGCTCGCCAGATGATACGTAACGACTACCAGCGCTTCGATTTGCTGATAGGTATGGACACATGGAATCTGCGAAACATGAACCGCATCTGCGGCAACGATCCTGAAGGGAAGATCCGATTGCTGATGGACTACACCAATCGTCCTGGCGATGTGGCAGACCCTTGGTACACAGGGGATTTCGAGGCCACCTGGCGCGATGTCATCGAGGGCTGCACCCAGTTGCTGAAGGATTTATGTGACCAGTAACGCCGTCAGACATCGCTAAGAATTCTTGATCTGTACCAGATTGTCTGCAGGATACCCCTCAAGGCAAGGTAGATGATCATCGCGAGCCAAAGGCCATGATTACCCAAATGGGACTCTGCCAACAGATATACGATGAAGAAACCGAGTGCTGAGAGGAACGACGATACCAGCATGCCACGAGTGGCGGTGATGCCGATGAAGACGCCATCCCAGATAAAGGCTGCAGCGCCTGCCGCTGGTATGAGCCATATCCAGCAGAGATAATCACGGGAAGCTTCGAGTACCTGAGCCTCATCCGTCAAGATGCCGACAATCCATCGGCCTCCACCTATATATAATAATGTATAGGCAAGCGTCACGATGAGCGCCCAGATCCAGAGTCTGTGGAGCGTTTCACGGAAAGCCGCTACATTCCTGGCACCATAGGTCTTGCCACCCAGCGCCTCACCAGCATAAGCAAAGCCATCCATGAAATAAGAGAAGAAGAGATAAAGCTGCATCAGCACCGTATTCACAGAGAGGATTACAGCCCCACTACGGGCACCGGCAGAAGTGAAGAAGAGATTCACGGCAACGAGGCAGAGCGTACGCAGGAAGATATCGCTGTTGACGTGGAAAAAGCGCCCCATCGCCTCACGGACAAACGTTCCCCTAAGCACCAGGTAGCCACGCAAGCGGCCATAATAGCGCAGAAGCAGACCCAAAGCCACGATGAAACCAGCATATTGTGCTATCACCGTACCCAAGGCCACACCCTCGATCTTCATGCCAAAACCATAGACAAGAGTCAGCGAGGCCAGGATATTCACCACGTTCTGCATGATGGAGATGAACATCGGGAAACGGGTGTTCTGCATGCCGATATACCATCCCGAGAGACTATAAAGCCCCAGAACGGCAGGTGCGCCCCAGATGACAATATAGAAATAGGTCTGCGCGATAGGTGCCACATCAGCCGTAGGGCCAATCAGCTCAAAAGCCGCCCATTTCATAGGCATCTGAAGCAAGATAAGCATCAGGGCAATACCCAGGGCGATGGTGGTGGAGCGCACTAACAGACGCATCACCTCCGTAAAGTCGCGACGGCCCAGAGCCTGAGAGGTAAGACCACTAGAGCCCATCCGCAGAAAGCCGAAGAGCCAATACACAAGGTTGAAGATCATCGAACCAACGGCTACTGCTCCGATATACACAGGGCTTCCCATGTGGCCTACGATGGCTACATCGATCATCCCCAGCAACGGCACGGTGATATTCGACACAATCGAAGGCAGGGCTATCTGCAAGATCTGACGGTCTCGGATATTCATATCGCCTGCAAAAGTACAAATATTTTTTGGCACTCACAAAAAAATGATTATCTTTGCACACTGTTATGATCATACTCCTGATAGTCCTGGCCTATTTTGCCGTGCTCTTCTGCATCAGCCATCTGACGAGCAGAAAGGCAGACAACAACACCTTCTATCGTGCCAACCGTCGAGCACCATGGTATATGGTAGCCTTCGGCATGATAGGAGCCAGCATTTCTGGTGTCACTTTCATCTCAGTCCCAGGGATGGTGCTCACGTCGCAGATGACCTATCTGCAGATGTGTCTTGGCTTCATTGTGGGCTATCTGGCGATAGCATTTGTATTACTGCCGCTGTATTACCGCCTGAATCTTACAAGCATCTACACTTATCTGGGACAGCGTCTAGGTTCACGTTCCTACACCACAGGAGCCAGTTACTTCCTACTCTCGAAGATGACGGGGGCAGCCGTGAGATTCTATGTCGTATGCATCATCCTCCAGCAGTTCGTGTTCGATCCTGCAGGCATCCCCTTCGCCGTAAATGTGCTGGCAATGGTATTGCTGATATGGCTCTACACCCGTCGTGGCGGCATCGGCACGCTGGTATTCACCGATTCTTTCCAGACGCTCTGTCTCTTCACAGCCCTCATACTGATCATCCTTTCGCTCGTCAGCGAATTACATCTGTCTGTTGGTGAGGCGATAACGACGATTGCCAATAGCGACATGAGCCGTATCTTCGTCTTCGACGACTGGCTATCACCCCACAATTTCTGGAAGCAGTTCCTGAGTGGTGCCTTTATCGCCATCGTGATGACGGGCCTGGATCAGGACATGATGCAGAAGAATCTGACCTGCAAGACTTTACGTGATGCCCAGAAAGACATGTGTACTTATGGGATGGCCTTTGTACCAGCCAATATGCTATTCCTAGCCCTTGGTGTGCTGCTGACGATGGCAGTGGGCACAGAAATGAAGGGCGACGAGATGCTGCCCTCCTATATCCAAGGTATCGCTGCGTCCCAACTCTTACCCATCACCTCCTATCTATTCATTATCGGCATCGTGGCTGCTTCGTTCTCCAGCGCCGATTCTGCACTTACCTCCCTGACCACCTGTTTTTGTGTAGACATCCGTCATCAGCCTGACAATGAACCACTTCGCAAGAAGACCCACATCGTCATGTGCCTTTTCTTCGTATGCTTCATCCTCTTGTTCCGTCAGATCAATTCCACTTCGCTCATCGATGCCATCTATATCCTGGCAGGCTACACTTATGGACCGTTGCTTGGCTTGTTTGTCTTCGGCCTATTCACGCATCGTCAGCCGAAAGACAGTCTAGTGCCCTACATCTGCATCGCCTCACCACTCTTCTGTCTTGCCCTTGATACTGCCACACAGCATCTTTGGAACTATCATTTCGGCTACGAACTGCTGATGCTCAACGGCGCATTGACATTCACAGGGCTCTGGCTATCGGCCAAGAAATAGACATCTGTTACTTATTCCAACGTAATTGCCACCTTTCACACTTGGGGAAAGGGGAGGCTCTTTTTTATGCGTTTCGCAAATTGAGGAAAAGTAAACGCAAAATCCCGTCCTTGGTCATCTGTTTTGTTGTACTTTTGCAGCCGTAACTCAAACAAACCAAAATTATAAACTTATGAACCATTTGTTAAATCTATTCAAACCTTCAACTCTTTGTAGTGGAAGACCCAAGATTTTACTTGGGATGATGTTGCTGCTGGCTTTTCATGCCAAGGCACAGACAACTTTAACCGGAACCGTTATTTCTGATTCAGACAACGAACCGCTTATCGGCGTTAGTGTGATGGAACAGAATTCTCAAAACGGACAGGTGACAGACGCTAACGGCCAGTTTTCCCTATCGGTGGCCGCACTCCCCTGCCAACTGACATTCTCTTATGTTGGTTTCGACACACAAGTGGTGGAAGTAACCTCGAAGGATCCGCTCACAATCCGTCTGCAAGAGAGCAGTAGGACGCTGAATGAAGTCGTTGTAGTAGGTTATGGCGTCCAGAAAAAGAAACTCGTGACAGGTGCGACCGTCCAAGTGAAGGGCGATGACATCCAGAAATTAAATACCGTCAGTCCTTTAGCTGCACTACAGAGTCAGACGCCTGGTGTAAACATTACCCAGACCTCTGGTATGCCAGGTAGCGGTTTCAAGGTTGTTGTGCGTGGTTTAGGCACAACTGGTGCAGCCACACCTCTATATATAATAGATGGTATTACCGATGGTGACATCAATGCCCTTAATCCTGCCGACATCGAGAGCATCGACGTTCTGAAGGATGCCGCCTCAGCTGCCATTTATGGTTCACGCGCAGCAAATGGTGTTGTACTGGTGACCACTAAACATGGTCGTGCAGGCAAGACATCTATCACCTACGACGGTTATGTTGGCTGGCAGAACATCTATCGCATGCCTGATGTCCTTAACGCAAAAGAGTTTGCGATGATTATGAATGAGGCCCGCATGATGGATGGTCTTCCAGGTTATGACTTTGCTTCGATGGTACCTGATTGGGATAAAATTCAGAATGGTACTTGGAGCGGAACGAATTGGCTCGAAGAGGCAAGGGTGAAAAATGCCCCTATCACAAACCATGCCATCAATATTGCAGGCGGCAACGAGCGTTCTGTCTATGCACTTGGCTTCTCATACACTTATCAAGAGGGTATTATCGGCAAACCTGTTCAGCCAAAATACCAGCGCTATACTGCTCGTTTAAATGCAGATCAGGTATTGATTCCTGCCAAGGGATATGAACTACTGAAGATCGGAGAGAGCATCAACTACACCTATTCTGAAAATAACGGCATTGCCATTGGAGACATGTGGAGCAATGATGTACGAAATATGTTACACGCCAGTCCTTTCCTGCCTAACTATGACGAAGAGGGCAACTTCCACTATGCCATTCCCTGGGAGAATCGGGAAGCCAACCCCATCGGACAGATGTATTATCAAAACGGCAACAATCTCGGACAATCACATTCGCTGCAGGCAAATGTCTATGCCATCTTGCAGCCCATTAAGAATCTGAAATTCAAGACAAGTTTTGGTTATCAGTTCGGTTCATACAGTTCACGGTATTATGTGCCTGTCTACAAACTAGCCAGTAATACATTCAACGACAATGACGTAGTGAGCCAGAGTATGTCACACGGCGGCAGTTATCTTTGGGAAAACACGTTAAACTATATTCTGAAGCCCGCCAAGCATAGCATCGATATTCTACTTGGACAGTCTATTGAGAAAAACGGCATCGGAATGGATATTGGCGGTAGTAATGTCAATTCCATCTTCGGCGATTTCGAGCATGCTTATCTGAGCAATACCCCTGTGATTTCCAATCGTACTACCATCTATGGCGGTCCTTGGGGAAAGAACTCTCTGGCCTCTTTCTTCGGACGTGTGAATTATGACTACGACAACAAGTACATGGCTACTGCCGTACTTCGTGCCGATGGTTCAAGTATCTTTGCCAGAGGGCATCGATGGGGCTATTTCCCCAGCGTATCAGCAGGATGGATACTAACAGAGGAGCAATTCATGAAGCCTGTATCCTCATGGCTTGATTACCTGAAAGTGAGAGCTTCCTGGGGACAAAACGGTAACCAGAACATCGCAGGCTTCCAATACCTCTCTACCATCTCATTCTCTGGTGCCGACTATACCTTCGGCCCTGACAAGAGTGTCATCTCAACAGGCGCCTATCCCGATATACTCGCAAATGAAGACGTTACTTGGGAGACCTCGGAACAGACAGACCTTGGCATCGATGCCCGCTTCCTGAACGGAAAACTCGGACTCACCTTCGACTACTATGTGAAGACAACAAAAGACTGGCTGGTGGTGGCTCCTATCCTTGACTCCTATGGCACTGGCGCACCTTTCATCAACGGCGGCGACGTACAGAACAAGGGCGTGGAGATTGCCCTTTCCTGGAACGACAAAATCGGTGACTTCAAGTATGGTGTTAACTGGAACATGTCTTATAATAAGAATAAGGTAACGCGCATAGCCAATGCTGAAGGTATCATCCACGGTGACGAGAACATATTGAGTAACCAAACGACTGAAATCTATCGTGCAGAGGTGGGATACCCCATCGGCTATTTCTATGGTTACCATGCATTAGGCATCTTCCAGACACAGGAAGAAATCGACAACTATCATGGTGCCAAGTTGGCAGGCACTCGCCCTGGTGACGTAATCTGGCAGGATCGAAACGGCGACGGTGAAATCTCTGATGACGATCAGGGAATGATCGGTGATCCCCACCCCGATGTCACGATGGGACTAGCCCTTAATGCTTCCTGGAAAGGCTTTGATCTCAGCATGAACTTTACGGGTGCCTTTGGTGCACAGATTATGCGATCTTACCGATCCTATGTGGATTACACTCGCCAGAATTACACATCGGCCATCTTTGAGCGCTGGCATGGTGAAGGCACAAGTCATCATCTGCCACGATTGACCTCCGGCACCCACTCAAACTGGCAATTCTCTTCCGATATCATGATGGAAGACGGCGATTATGTGAAGATGCAGAACCTGACTGTGGGTTATGACATCAAGCACTTGCTAAGGAAAATGCCACTTCAGCAGGTACGCCTCTATTTTCAGGCTCAAAACCTGTTGACTATCACTGGCTATAAAGGCATGGATCCAGAAGTGGGCTATGGCGGCTACCAAGATTGGGTAAGTGGAATTGACCTTGGATTCTACCCCTCACCACGTACACTGCTCGTGGGGCTCTCTATCAAATATTAACTATCGCAAAACAAGTTTTTTTAAAGAAACCAACATTATGACTATCAAATATCATTTAGGTAAACTGAGCGTTGCCGCTTTATGCATAACGTCTTTGTTGACAATTACTAGTTGTGAGGATTTCCTGGATACGGAAGATCTGACCAGGAAGGACAGCAGTAACTTCCCCAAAACCGAAGCCGATGCACAGAGTGCATTGGCAGCAATCTACGACGAACTGAGAGAAATGACTCCAGGAGAGGATGGACAGTCGTTCTTTATGACTTCTGAACTGCTCTCAGATGACCGTTTTGGCGGAGGGGGCCCCGACGACCGTCGAATGCAGGCTGTAGATAAGATGATGAAGGCCGATGAGAATATGTTCTCTGATGTATGGAAGCAGAACTATCGTGGTATCTATCGGGCTAACTATATGCTTGAGCATGTAGATGCCATCGAAGCACTCGATGAGGCTACAAAGGCAAAATACAAAGGGGAAGCCTACTTCCTGCGGGCCTACTTCTATTTTGATCTGTGCCGTCTGTTTGGAACAGTACCTATGAGCACAAGCACACAGGTGGAGAATACACCCCGTGCATCCTCTGAAGAACTCTATGGACTCATCGCCTCTGATCTGGATACAGCCATTGGGCTTCTCCCCAACAAGAAGTACGATCCTGCCGTCAATGCAGAACTCGGCCATGCCACCAAATGGGCTGCAGAAGCACTACTTGCCCGCGTGTACCTATTCTATACTGGCTATTACGGACAAAGTAGTCTGCCCGGGGTTAGCAAAGAGAGCGTCATCAGTTATCTGGATGATTGTATCAACAACAGCGGACATGCCTTGCTTTCCGATTTCCGCAACTTATGGCCCTATACAAATGCCTATACGCAGAACGACTACGATTATGTAAAGGATCAAGGGCTGCTATGGGCAGGGAATGAAGGTGAAAATGTAGAGGCTGTGTTCACTATCCGCTATAGCACGAAGGCATCATGGGATGCCGGCAATCCCTGGGTCAATAATGAAATCTGTCTTTACTCCACACCCCGTGAGGGTGGGAACGGACTCGAGGCCAATTACCCATTTGGTTTTGGCTGGGGTGTAGGTACTGTAAACTCCAGGACCTATGAAGAATGGCCTGCTGGCGACATGCGGAGAGACGCTTCAATCATGAGTGTTGAGAAAGAGATGCCTAATTACACTTGGGGAAATGACAAACAGATGAATGAGACGGGCTATTGGCAGAAAAAATACGCAGCTATCAATTGCCATACAGAAGACGGTGAAAGCGTCAACTTCAGCCAGATGCTGTATCCCGAAATCAATACAGACTACCAGTTGAATAACATTGAGGACGTAATGGTTATCCGCTTTGCCGACGTATTGCTAATGGCTTCAGAACTGAAACAAGACGCAGGTCCGCTAAATCAGGTCAGAGCCCGTGCAGGACTAGAGCCTGTGGCTTATTCAGACCAGGCATTAAGAAACGAGCGCCGTTGGGAACTAGCCTTTGAAGCCGTCCGCTACTGGGATCTTCTGAGATGGGGTGTTGCAGAGGAAGTGCTCGCCACTCAGGATGGTGTCAACGTAAAAGACAACCTTGCTGACAATAAGATGAACTTCAGCAATATCAAGGAACGTATTCAGGCCACAAAGGGACTGATGCCACTGCCAAAGAAGCAGATTGATCTCTCCAACGGTGTGTTGGAACAGAACCCAGGATGGGGAAATGAGAGTCTTTATCAAAATTAACAACATAATACTTGGAACAGATGAAAAAAAATATTATATTTGCAACCGCAATACTGACTATGCTCATGACGGCATGTGAGCCCGTCGTCGACGATATCTCCATGGGTGAGATTCTCAGTCCTGAGCAACTACAGCTTGACATCTACGCTACTACCCCTGGCGGCAACGAACTGGTACTAGTGAATAAAACCCCTGGCGTGGGCAGTTACTGGGACACAGGCACTGGCATTTCTACCAACCAGATAGATACCGTGGTCATGCCCTATGTTGGCGATATCACCATCAAGTTCACGGGATTCTGTGCTGGTGGACAGGTAGAAACTACACGTATTGTCAAAGTTGAGAAGATTGACCATCAGTCAGCTATCGAATGGTCGTATTTTGCAGGAAGTGGTGTAGAGGGTAAAGCCTGGTGCTGGGATATGGAGCAGTATGACGGTGCTGTTTACGGCACAAATGGTTGGTTAGTTGGCGATTGTCCTTCATGGGACATCAAGCCTGTAGATGACTTGGAAGAGCGAGACTATACACTTGTGTTCGACCTGAATGGTGGTCCAAATCTATCAAAATGCGATGCCAATGGCACTGTGGTGGAAAAAGGAACCTTCAGTTTCGATATGTCGGCCATTAAGAAAAACCCAGAGTCTGGTGCCCAGTGGTCTTTAGGCCAACTCCATCTGCAAGGTGTCTCCGTATTGAGTGGACATGCATTTTATGATGCAAGTAATACGATAACGACCTTTGAGATAATTAAACTTAACGATGACGAGATGGTCCTCTGTTGGAATCCTGCAGGCTCAGAGATATGGACTGATGCCACATTCTGGTGTTTCAGAAGGAAATAATGCAAAACGAAATATGAAGATTGGTGTTGATTTAGGCGGGACAAATGTCCGTGTAGGGCTTATTGATCAAGGACAATTGGTCAGGAAGGTTACTGCACTCTGCCCTAAGGGTAAGGAGCAAGAGGTTCTGGACGTGCTGCTATCACTGATCAGGGAACTGATGTCGGATGCGGTGACATCCATTGGAGTAGGCGTACCTTCTGTTGTGGACCGCGACAAGGGAATCGTCTATAATGCAGCCAATATCCCGTCGTGGAAAGAGGTACATCTCAGACAGATTCTTGAAGACGCATTCCATAAGTTAGTATTCATCAATAATGATGCCAACTGCTTCGCCTTAGGGGAATACCTGTTTGGAGAGGGGCAGAATCATGAAAACATGGTGGGACTGACTCTTGGCACAGGCATCGGGGCAGGATTGATACTCAACGGCCAGTTGTATAATGGGTGTAACACTGGTGCTGGTGAGATAGGAGCCTTACCTTTTCGCGAGGCTGACTATGAACGCTATTGTGCCAGCAAATTCTTCACGGCGAACTTTCAGGCCACGGCTCAGGAACTAGAGGTGAAGGCTCACAAGGGAGACAAACAGGCTTTGACGGCTTGGCAGGAGTTTGGCAATAACCTAGGTTGCTTGATGGAAGCCATCCTTTATGCTTATGATCCTGATCTTGTGGTTCTTGGTGGCGGCATCACGGCAGCCTTTCCTTTCTTTGGGGAAGCCATATATCAACGGCTGTCGCTCTTTCCATGGCAGGAATCTGTGAAGCGCCTTCACATTGTGCCCTCCAAACTTCAAGATGCAGCCCTATTAGGTGCTGCTATGTTAGACGACTAATTGAATGATTATGAAAGTATTATATAAAAGAGCCATCCTGCTCACATTTTCATGTGTCTGTGCGTTGCTGATAAATGCTCAGACCATAGAACTCAGCGAGGGTTGGAAGTGCCGCTCATCGGCTGAAGAAAAATGGTATGATACGAAAGTGCCCACAACGGTAATGGGGGTGCTCGTAAACAACGGCGAATATCCAAATCTGCTGGAAGGTGATCATTATAAGAAACTGGACAATAGCCGTTTCCTCGTTCCCTGGCTTTTTAAGAAAGACTTCCGGCTCGACGGTCTGAATGCCGACGAGCATGTCAGACTGCTTTTCGAAGGACTAGGCTATAGTGCCAATATCTATCTGAATGACAAGTTAGTGGCGTCACGCGATACGGTGAAAGGCCCATTCCGAACTTTCGCCATCGATGTGACAGGTATCGCCCGTGAAGAGAATACGCTGGTGGTAGAGACCTTCAAATGCGTGCCAGGCGACTACAATATCGGATTCGTGGATTGGAACCCCCGTCCTCTTGATGAGAGCATGGGTATCGTCAGACCTGTCAAGGTGCAACGTAGCGGTGCTGTGGTGATAGAGTCGCCAAAAATATGTTCACAGGTGAATCTCACCACTCTAAAAGAGGCATGGCTGAAAGTTGAGGCACCATTGCAAAATCTGAGCCATCACGAGGTCAGCGGTCGCCTGATTTGCGCTTTTGAAGGCGAGCAGGTAGCCATCCCCGTTACGATACCGGCAGGTAAAACCAGAACCATCCGTTTAGATGATCAGGACTTGAAAACACTTTATGTCGTAAACCCCCGTCTTTGGTGGTGTTATACGATGGGCAGGCCTGAACTTTATACCTTATCTCTCTCTTTCGAGGCCGACGGGAAGATCTCGGATACCGATGATGTGAGATTTGGCATCCGTGAAGTAGGCAGTTTCATCACCAATGACGGATACCGTGCCTTTACCCTTAATGGCAAACGTATTCAATTGTTGGGCGCAGGGTGGACAGATGACATCTTCCTTCGCGATGATGCGGCTTCTTACGACCGTCAGTTAGAATTGGTGAAACAGATGAATCTGAATACAGTACGTCTGGAAGGGTTCTGGGGAACCTCTCAGGCGCTTTACGACCTGTGCGACGAGAAAGGCATCTTATTACTAGCAGGCTGGAGCTGTTTCTGGGAGTGGGACAGTTATCTGGGCAAATATTGTGACGATCTTTATGGTGGCATTCTCACGGATGAGGACGCTACACTGATCGCTAAGGAATACGACGATCAATTGCGCTACCTGCGCCATCATCCGTCAATTATCGCCTGGTTTGTAGGGAGCGACAAACTCCCTATCCCATCATTAGAGAATCATTATGAATGGGCAAGGAAGACAATCGACGATCGCCCCTATATCACTTCTGCCAAACAGATGGAGAGCAATCTCTCAGGAACCTCAGGCACCAAGATGGCAGGACCTTATGACTATGTAGCACCAGCGTATTGGTATGCGAAGGAAGCCCCGGGGGGTGCTTTCGGTTTCAACACAGAGACAGGCATTGGAGCCCAAATACCCGTCAAGGAGTCGTTGCTTCAGATGTTTGGCAATCAGTTATGGCCTTTAGACGAGGTGTGGGACTATCACTGTACGTCGGCAGCTGAGGCTTTTAACAAACTTGATATCCTGAAAGAGACCGTAACGAATCGCTATGGTGAGGCTACGGGCATCGATGATTTCCTGAGAAAAGCCAATATGGTGAATTACGATGGTACCCGTGCCATGTTTGAAGCTTTCCGCTATAATAGTCCTAAGGCTACGGGACTCATCCAGTGGATGCTGAACAGTGCGCGTCCCAGCCTTTACTGGCAACTCTACGATCATTATCTGCGGCCTAATGCTGCCTTCTACAGCGTAAAGAAAGCCTGCCAGCCCATACAACTCATTTACAACTACCTCACCCGTGAAGTGAAAGCAGTTAACGGCACCTTACAGCCTGTGAAAATAAAGGCCACGATGACGGTTTATGGAGCCAGTGGCCACTTACAGGAAAGACAAGAGGCCGAAGTGGAGATTCCCGCCATGGGTAGTGTGCCGGCATTCGGTCCTGTATCCTTGAGCGAAGATAATGGCTATCTCTTCCTGAGTTGCCAGAATGACGGAAATGTCGTAGCCGAGAATGAATATGCCCTTACAAATTCTGAGGACATCTTCGATTGGGAGAAAACCGATTGGACAAGAACACCCGTTAAGAAACATGCCGATCTGAAGACCATTGGTTCACAGGTTCCCATTAAGTGTAAGATTACGACGAAGATGGTCAACAGCACTGAGGCAGAACTGAGCATCAGCAATCCTTCTGAACACGTGGCCTATATGCTCCGCATTGTTCTGAAGGATAAGAAGGGACATATCATCGACGGTGTGACGTTCAGTGACAATTATATCACCATTGCCCCTGGCAGCACAAAGACCATCCACTGCCAATTGCCTTATGAGTTGAAATTCAGTACAGATATTCTTACCTATTAAATAACTGTGTATGGTAAAGCTCATCTTGATGACAGACTTCACGGAGAAGTACGCTAACAGTCTGCTGAAAGGAATCTTGAAATATTCTCACCAAACAGAGCCTTGGGTCGTATGCCGTATGCCGCCGTCATTTCGTAAGACAAATGGCATAGAAGGTGTCGTCAAGTGGGCCTTACAATGGAATGCCGATGCAATCATAGCTCAGTTTGAGCCTCAAGATGATGTATCGCTCTTCAAGAAAAATGGCATCATCGCTATTGCCCAGGACTACAAGCAACGGTTTAACGATATTCCCAATATCACCAGTAACTATATCGCTGCGGGACGCAAAGTAGCGGATTTTTTCTACATCAAGGGATTTTCCAACTTCGCTTACTACGGTTATGAGAATGTGGTGTGGAGTGACGAGCGCGGACAAGGGTTCCGAGAAGGATTATTGGAGAATGGAGTCGACGACAGTCAAATCTATGAGTTCAGGAAACAAAGTCTCGACGACCTCTGGTATTATGAGACGCAACCTCTCAAGGAATGGCTGGCGGCACTGCCAAAACCTGTGGCCATCTTCGCCTGCGACGACACCAGAGCCAATAAGATCATAGAGCTCTGCAATACCATGTCACTGCGTGTTCCCATTGATGTGGCAGTACTGGGTGTAGATAACGACGATATCACCTGCCTGCTGACTTATCCAGAACTGTCGAGTATGTCGCTGGACATTGAGAAAGCCGGTTTTGAAACGGCAGAACTGATTACGCGCATGAGACAGGGAGGAGCACAAGAACCCTACGATATCATCGTACACGACACGGGTATCGTAGAGCGTACCTCCACAGACATCTTCGCTACACGTAATCCTAACGTCTTGAAGGCACTATGGTATATCCACATTAATATATCCCACCCCATTTGCGTGGACGATGTGGTAGAGCAGGTTCCAGTTTCCCGCCGCTTGTTGGAACAGGAGTTTCGTAAGGAGACAAGCACTTCGATCTATGAGTATATCTCAAGATTGCGCATGAACAAACTGGCACAATTGCTGCTCACCGTCGATGAACCCATCGAGGCACTGGCCATGCGTATCGGACTCAATGATTCCAAGAACCTCTCTCGTCAGTTTAAAACCTATAAAGGCATGACACCAATAGAATACAAAAAACGCTATAAGATATGAAAACAACTAGATTATTACTTTCAGTATGGCTGCTGTGTACTGGTCTGATCATCGTCTCAGCACAGGGCTCAGCCGATTATCAGGTAGTACCCCTGCCTGACAAGATCTGCATGCAGAAGGGGAAACCATTTGTATTAGACAATACCACGACCATCTTCCTCGCTTCAGGCGAAGAGTCACTTGCCCCTGAAGCACGTTTCCTGCAGGAATATGTTGAGGACAATACTGGCATCCGCCTCCAGCACGGTACCAGCAATAAACAGAATGTCATTACACTCAGACTCGACAAAGACATTCCTTCTGCTGAGGGCTATCGTATAACCATTAATCAGAAGGGTATTACCATCAGCGGTGCGACTGCTACTGGTGTCTTCTACGGAATCCAGATGCTACGTAAAGCGCTACCCTGCGACACCGTTTACCAGAGCATTTCTCTGGCACCGGTTGAGATTAACGATGCCCCGCGCTTCGGCTATAGAGGGATGCATCTCGATGTATGCCGCCATTTCTTCGGCATTGATTTCGTGAAAGAGTATATCGACTTGTTGGTACTGCACAACATGAATACCTTGCACTTCCACCTCACGGATGATCAGGGATGGCGAATGGAAATCAAGAAATACCCGAAACTGACGGCGGTGGGTGCCAATCGCACTGGTACTGTTCTTGGGTGCAACTCCGATGTGGATGACCATTTGCCCTACGGTGGCTATTTCACCCAGGAGCAGTTGCGTGAGATTGTCAACTATGCTGCTAAACGTCATATCACCGTGATTCCCGAAATCGAGATGCCAGGACATACGTTGGCTATTCTTGCCAGTTATCCAGAGTACGGCTGCACGGGTGGCCCTTATGAGGTCGGACATAAGTGGGGCATCTATTCCGACATTCTTTGTGCCGGTAAGGAGGAGACCTTCAATTTCCTTGAAAACATTCTTGATGAAGTGATGGATATTTTCCCTTCCAAGTATATCCATATCGGAGGCGACGAAGCCCCGAAGAGCAAGTGGGAGAAGTGTGATCGCTGTCAGCAGCGTATCCGCGAGGAGGGTATCAAAGCCACAGAAAAACAATCGGCAGAGAACCTGCTGCAAGGCTATTTCACAAGGCGCATCAATGCTTATCTGATGCAGCACGGCCGTAAACTGATAGGATGGGATGAGATAGCAGAGTGTGGCATCGACACGACGGCCACAGTGATGTCGTGGCGCGGGGTGGAGCCTGGCATCATAGCAGCAAAGATGGGACACGACGTGATCATGGCTCCCACAACCTATTGCTATTTCGACACTTATCAGACAGCAGATACCTATTTTGAGCCTAAACTGATAGGCGGTAACATCAGTGTAGAGATGGTCTATGGCTTTGAGCCCGTTAGCGAGGCCGTTGCGCCTGAGGATGCCCGACATGTCCTAGGTGTACAAGCAAACCTTTGGACGGAATATATCCCCGTCAAACAACTTGCCGAGTACCAGATTCTGCCGCGTATGGCAGCGTTGTCAGAGGTGCAGTGGCTGGCTCCTGCGAATAAAGACTATCAGCGGTTCCGTCAGCGTCTCGACAAGTTAACGCAACTGTATCGCAAATATGGTTTCACCTATGCCCTTCACAACTGGCCCGAACAGTATAATAAAGAAAGATCCGTATTCTAAAAAAATAGCACTATGAACTTGAATCTTACTGCCAACATCAAGATGCCCGAACATCGCTTACGTCGGGAAGTGGTAAACCTATGCCGTGCCACAGGCAAACCCATTCTGAAATTGTCTACCAAAGACTATCTGGAGCACGATATGGGCCATTGGGTAGAGGAATTCGGCTCTGCAGGACTTGTGAACATCGAGGTGTTCAATGAACTGCAACATACGATTACCGGGTGGCCTGGCGGCAAACCCGATGCTGACGATACCTATCGTCCAGAGCGCGCACTGCCCTACCCTAAACGTGTCGTGGTGTTCTCGCCACATCCTGATGATGATGTCATTTCCATGGGAGGTACCATCCGTCGCCTGATGCAGCAGGGGCACGACGTGCATATCGCCTACGAGACTAGCGGTGACATTGCCGTTGGCGACGAGGAGGTAACGCGCTTCATGCATTTCATCAATGGTTTCAACAAGATTTTCGCCAATGGCTCCGACGAGGTTATCAAGCATAGTTATCAGAGTGTGAAGGCTTTCCTGAAGAACAAGCAGGAGGGCGGTTCCGACAATGAGACAGTGCTGCGCCTGAAGGGTCTGATACGCCGTGGTGAGGCGCGTCTCGCCTGTGCCTATAATGGTATCAACAGCGATCATATCCATTTCCTCGATCTGCCATTCTACGAGTCTGGGAAAATAGAGAAACTGCCGATGTCTGAACGTGATGTCATTCCTATCCAACTGTTGCTCGCTGAGATACAGCCCCATCAGATCTATGTGGCTGCAGATCTCGCTGACCCTCATGGCACCCATAAGAAATGTACTGATGCCGTATTGGCGGCCATCGATGAGGAGAAACGGAAGGTGGAAGCACGTCGCCCAGATGTGCAGGATGCCGACGGTGAGTGGCTGAAGGACTGCCGTGTATGGATGTACCGTGGTGCCTGGGCAGAATGGGATGTGGCCGATATAGAGATGTGTGTGCCGATGAGTCCAGAGGAACTGCGTGAGAAGCGCAATGCCATCCTTCGGCACCAGAGTCAGATGGAGACGGCTCCGTTCCTGGGTAACGACGAGCGTCTGTTCTGGCAGCGTGCCGAGGATCGCAACCGTGCCACGGCTAAGGTTTACGACGATCTGGGCATGGCTTGTTACGAGGCCATGGAGGCTTTCGTGGAATATAAGTTCCAGTGATTTAGGCCATGAGCGTCTTTTTTTCGCGCTGAAGATACTCTCGAAAAAAGTCCTAAAACTTTTGGCTTTTTACTCACTTATTCGTACCTTTGCACCCAAAAATTGAAGGAAATGAATATAGAAGCATTGATCAGCAAGGCAGCAGGCGATGCCGTGAAGGCCCTCTATGGCATGGACGCCACAGAGAAGATGCTGCAGCTGCAGAAGACGAGAAGTGAGTTTGAGGGTAACCTGACACTTGTGGTGTTCCCCTTTGTGAAGGCTGCCAAGAAAAGTCCTGAGCAGACAGCACAGGAGATAGGTGAGTATCTGCAGGCAAACTGCTCTGCCGTGGAGAAGTTCAACGTGGTGAAGGGCTTCCTGAACCTCAGCGTGGGCGGTGGTGCCTGGCTGGAACTGCTGAAGGCCATCGACGCCGATGAGCATTTCGGTATGAAGCAGGCCACGGAGGACTCACCCCTCGTGATGATCGAATACTCTTCGCCTAACACCAACAAGCCCTTACACCTCGGACATGTGCGTAATAACCTCCTCGGATGGTCGTTGGCACAGATCATGGAAGCCAATGGAAACAAGGTGGTGAAGACCAACATCGTGAACGACCGTGGTATCCATATCTGCAAGTCTATGCTGGCATGGCTAAAATACGGCAACGGTGAGACACCAGAGTCCAGCGGTAAGAAAGGTGACCACCTCATCGGCGACTACTATGTGGCCTTCGACAAGCATTATCGCGAGGAAGTGAAAGAGCTCGTGGCTCAGGGCATGGACGAGGAGAAAGCCAAGCAGGAGGCTCCGCTCATCAAGGAAGCCCACGAGATGCTCGTGAAGTGGGAACAGAACGACCCGGAAGTGCGCGCCCTGTGGGAGAAGATGAACAACTGGGTGTATGCCGGCTTCGATGAGACTTACAAGAAACTCGGTGTCGCCTTCGATAAGATCTATTACGAGAGCCAGACCTACCTGAAGGGTAAGGCCAAGGTCGAGGAAGGTCTCGCCAAAGGGCTCTTCGAGCGCCATGAGGACAACTCCGTGTGGGCAGACCTCACCAAGGAGGGACTGGACCAGAAGCTGCTGCTGCGCAGTGATGGTACCAGCGTCTATATGACACAGGATATCGGTACCGCCGAGATGCGTTTTCAGGATTATCCCATCGACAAGATGATCTACGTGGTGGGCAATGAGCAGAACTACCATTTCCAGGTGCTCTCCATCCTGCTCGATCGTTTAGGTTTCAAGTGGGGCAAGGAACTTGTGCACTTCTCCTACGGTATGGTGGAACTGCCCAACGGTAAGATGAAGAGCCGCGAGGGTACCGTCGTCGATGCCGACGATCTGATGCAGCTCATGGTCGATGATGCCCTGAAGACCTCGATGGAGCTGGGTAAATTCGACGATATGAGTGAGGCAGAGCGCCAGGAGGTGGCCCGTATCGTGGGTATGGGTGCCCTGAAATATTTCATTCTGAAGGTCGACGCCCGTAAGAACATGCTCTTCAATCCCGAGGAAAGTATCGACTTCAACGGTAATACGGGTCCCTTTATACAGTACACCTATGCCCGTATACGGAGTATTTTAAGGAAAGCTTCCCCCAACCCCCTCCAAAGGGAGGGGGCTATAAGCCCAATGGCCCCTCTTTCTGAGAAAGAGATTGAACTGATTCAGAAGATGAGTGAGTTTGGTGCTGCTGTGGAACAGGCTGGAAAGGACTACTCACCCTCGGGTATCGCCAACTACTGCTATGAGCTCACGAAGGTGTTCAATCAGTTCTACCACGACTACTCTATCCTCAATGAGCCTGATGAGCAGAAGAAGGCCGTGCGCCTCGTCATAGCCAAGAATGTGGCCAAAATTATCAAGAACGGCATGAGCCTCCTCGGTATCGAAGTGCCCGAGCGAATGTAAGTTAAGAGTGAAGAATATAATTAATCCGCCAGATTACCGTCATGATACCGTCCTGCCCCTACCTCCGGAGGTGCGGGCAGACGCTTGGGCGGTGGATGCAGCGTGTTCGGGAAATCCGGGGCCGATGGAATACCAGGCCATAGACCTGCAGACAGGTGCCCGCGTGTTCCACTATGGTCCTGTGCACGGCACGAATAACATCGGGGAATTTCTCGCCATCGTCCATGCACTGGCACTCTGCTGGAACCAGGGACTCCACGACAAGACCATCTACTCCGACAGCTATAATGCCATCCTCTGGGTACAGAAGCGCAAGTGCAAGACCAAACTGGAGCGAAATGAAAAGACCGAGCCACTATTTCAGGTGATTGCAAGAGCAGAGAACTGGTTGCAGACTCACGATTATAGGAACCCTATTATCAAGTGGGAAACGCAGAAATGGGGCGAAGTACCCGCTGACTTTGGGCGCAAATGACATCTTTAATTCTTTTTAACTCTTACGACGGGCTTTTACTCTGAAATTTTGTCTATATTTGCAAGCAAAATTGCAATTTTGAGATTATTTGTAAAGGGCACTAAGAAAAGATGACCGACATTCTGTTATCCAGTTTCCTAAGTTTGTTTGCTTTATTTGGAAAAAAGGAGCAGGTGGATGAGGCATGGGCAAAAACCATGCTTGTCAGCTATTTACGTCATCATTTCGGGATCAGGAACATTGATTCTTACATCGGTTTCTACAACGACATGCGTGTTGCCTACGACATGGCCGAGAAGCTCAATACCAGGCAAACCGTCAAGAACATCTGTTCCAATCTCCACGGCAAGATCTCCAGCAAACAGGAAGCCTTCCTTTTATTGCGAATGATGGAGTTCTGCGGCGCAAAGAATCACAAACAGAGTGATTTCTTCACCATCATGGCAGAGCAGTTCCACATCCCCGAGGAGCAATACAAGGATTTTCAGGACTTCGTGAATAATCGGGAGTCAAATCATGTGCTGAAGCTTCACCTGGAAGACACTGATGGTATCCTGAAGACATTGCTCGATTTTACATCAGGCACCCTGCTCTTCACCTACATGGGCAACGGAAAAGTGACACTCAACGATGTGCCCGTCCTTCCTGGTACATACCAGACATGGCTGAAGAGTAGCGTCATCAAGGGCAACAGTGGTCGCCCTGTCTATTACTCTTCTATCCTAAAGGCCTACGATGCCGTCAACGGATTCTCGAAGCATCTTGAGATGACGGAGTTCTGCGGGCGCGACATCAATTTCCGTTTCCCCAATAGCGACAATGGTATCCACAACCTCAGCTTCAATCTTCATAGTGGTGAGCTGCTGGCTGTCATGGGAGGTTCCGGCACAGGAAAGAGCACCCTGCTCTCACTCCTCAACGGATCACAGCCCCCGCAGAAGGGACAGATTACGATCAACGGCCATGACATCTCCGAAAACGAGGTGAAGAACCTCATCGGATTCGTGCCGCAGGATGATCTGCTGATTGAAGAACTCACCGTCTACCAGAACCTCTACTTCACCGCCAAGCTCTGTTTCGAGGGTATGAGCGATAAGGAGATTGACGAGCGCGTGATGAAGACACTCAAAGACCTTGGACTCGATGCCGCCAAAGACCTGAAGGTGGGTTCCGCCATCAATAAATATATCTCCGGAGGCCAGCGCAAGCGTCTGAACATCGCCCTTGAGCTCATCCGTGAGCCGGCAGTGCTCTTCCTCGACGAGCCTACCTCAGGACTCTCTTCTGCAGATACCGAGAAGGTCATCAGCCTCTTGAAGGAGCAGACATACAAGGGCAAGCTCATCGTGGTAAACATCCACCAGCCCTCCAGCGATGTCTATAAACTCTTCGACCGTCTGTGGCTCCTGGATAAAGGTGGCTACCCCGTGTTCGACGGTAACCCCATCGATGCTATCACCTATTTCAAGGAAGCAGCCAAATATGCGGATGCGGAAACCAGTGCCTGCCCCACCTGTGGTAACGTGAACCCCGAGATTGTGCTGAACATCATCGAGGAGAAGGCGCTCGATAGCAGCGGTGAACCCTCCGACGAACGGAAGATGACACCGCAGGAGTGGCACGAACTCTATCTGAAAGAAAGAGCCGAGTTCACAAAACCCGCCGTAAGCGATGTGCCCCACTCCGATCAGAAGAAGCCCAATGCCATCAAGCAGTTCCTGATCTTCCTGCATCGCAACTTCAAGACGAAGATTACCAATGTGCAGTATCTGTGCATCACCCTGCTCGAAGCCCCGCTGCTGGCACTCATCTGCTCGCTGCTCACTCGTTATGCACCACCAGAGGGGTATAGCGTGATGGACAACAAGAACCTCGTCAGCTATTTCTTCATGGCCGTCATCGTGGCCACTTTCCTGGGTATGAGCGGCAGTGCCGAGGAGATTATCAAGGATCGCGCCCTGCTTAAGCGCGAGAAGTTCCTAAGGCTCTCCTACAGCAGCTATATCTGGTCGAAGATTATCTATATGGCTGGCGTTTCCCTCATCCAGACGCTGCTCTTCATCCTTATCGGCAATGCCATCATGGGGCTGCAAGGCCTCTTCTGGCAGTGGTGGATTATTCTCTTTACCACAGCATTCCTCGCTAGTCTCACGGGACTGCTGCTCTCGCAGTGCCTCAGTTCCGTGGTGGCCATCTATATCAGCATCCCCCTGCTTCTCATACCCCAGATTCTGCTCTGCGGACTGGTAGTCAGTTTCTCTGATCTGACACCGAAGAGCACCACGGGCAATGTGCCATTCATCGGCGATATCATCCCCTCGCGCTGGTCCTACGAGGCCCTGGCCGTCACCTCTTACACGGATAATGCCTACGAAAAGCCCCGCTTCGAGCTCGATAAGGTGAAATACGAGAACCAGTTCTATAACATGGGATTCCTCTACGAACTCCAGTCACAACTCGAGACGATGCACGATGAAGCAGTGCGCGGCAATGCAGTAAATGCCAGCCATGCCGAGGTGCTCAAGACCAATCTGCAGAGACTCACAGACTACTGTGGTCTGGAGGCCTATACAGGCGATGTAACTGCCTACGAGCCGATGAAAGCCTACCTCGACAAAGCCGAGAAGATTCTTGCCAAGCGCAGTAACGAGGCTACGCTGAAGGCCGACGGTATGATGTCGCAGATAGTGCGCCTGATGGGCAAAGACGAGGTGCTGGCACTGAAGAAGCACCATTACAACATCCGTCTGGAGGAGTTTGTGGTAGGTGCCGACAATGCGCGGATGATCGATGTCATCGACAACTTTATCGTGCCCCGTACAGGGCAGGTCTTCCTCACGCCGCAGAGCAGGATTGGTCGCGCACCGTTCTACAGCAGCGAGAAGATTGTGGGCAGCATCCACGTCAAGACCCTCTGGTTCAACCTCGGTATCCTGTTCATCATGAGCATCGGCGGGATTGTACTACTCTTATGCGACTGCCCCGGCAGGTTTATCCGTAAAAGTGAACAATAAAAAGAGATTATAATAACATTAATTTATTCTAAAAACCAAATTTTAAAAACAATGAAAAAATTATCAATTTTCGCTGTAGCATTTGCAGCAATGGTTTTCGCAGCATGCGGTGGTAAGAAAGCAAATCAGGCCGCCGAAGTAACAGACTCTGTTAAGACATTCGAGCAGGAGCAGATTGAAGCAAGCATCAAGATGCACGTTGACAGTCTCGCCAATGAGATTGGCAAGCTGAAGCAGCTTCCCGTGATCCAGGCTAACAATGGCACCATCAAGCTCACCAAGGACGAACTGAAGGTTAAGCCTGACTATCTCCTGGCTCCATCTGTTGCTGAGAGTGCTACCACACTGGCTGAGAAGTACCGCATCCTCGCTGCCCTCGAGGTAGACATGAACACCGCCAAGCTCTATGAGATGCCCGTTGATGAGTACGACAAGGCTATCTCCAAGCTTGCAGCCGACATCAACGATCCTTCTTTCAAGGCAATTGAGGACGATGCACCTATAGCAGAGTCTACCAAGGCTCTCTATGACGCCATGAACGAGAATGGCCGCATCAACTACTTCTGGCAGATTGCTTCTGCTTCACTCGTAGAGCAGCTCTATCTCATCAACCACAACTCTGACAAGTTCCTCGCTGCCTTCGACGATGACGCTGCCGCTAACTCTACCTTCCGTATCGTGCTCATCCTCGATGCACTGAACCGTCTGTCTCAGTATGATCCCGACATCAAGCCCGTGGCTGAAGCACTCGCTCCCCTGGATGTCCTCAATGCTACGACTGTGAAGGAGCTGAAGGCTCAGCTTGCAGAGGCTAAGGACAAGATCGAGGCTGCTCGCGCTGCACTCGTGAAGTAAGTTACACCTTATTATATATAATAACGGTATGGCCGTCGTAATCAGCACTGCTGACTACGACGGCATTTTTTGGTATCTGTGGGGCACGTGTCCCGTCGCCCACAGTCATCTTGGTATTGGTCTCCACGCGGATCTCATCCCATAGGTTTTGAACCAGGAAGCTACGAAGCGTCTCTGCACCGCCTTCCACGATTAGCGACTGGATATGGTGAGCATAGAGGCTCTCCATATTCAGCGGATGGGCATGATCGATGACAAGGCGCTTCGGATCCTGCCCTGCCCACTCCCGCACGTTCAACTGCGGACGGTCACGCTCTTCGGTGACGCGCCCCACGAGGATGGCATCTTCCTCGGCACGGAGCTTATGCGAGAGCATCTTCGTGAAGGGCGAGGAGATCTGCGTAGGCTTGAAATGGTCGTCGATGAAGCCATTGGCCGTCTGTGCCCATTTCAGTATAATATAGGGGCGCTGCTCCCGATGAAATGTGAAAAAACGGCGGTTCAGTGCCTGGCACTCGGCTTCAAGCACACCCACTTCCACCGTGATGCCGGCATCACGCAGCTTCTGGATACCGCGCCCCTGCACCTCGGCAAAGGGATCGATACAGCCCACGACCACTCGTTTCACACCTTTCTTAATGATCAGATCCGCACAAGGGGGCGTCTTCCCGTAGTGTGAACAGGGTTCCAGACTCACGTAGATGGTTGCTTCCGGCAACAGCTGCTCGTCATTGGCACTCACCGAGGCAAAGGCATTCACCTCGGCATGGCCCTCGCCACAGCGCACGTGGTAGCCCTCACCGATAATACGTCCGTCACGGCTCACAATCACGGCACCCACCATCGGGTTTGGTTTCGCATTCTGCTGGCCGTTTTTGGCCAGTTGGATACAGCGTCGCATGTATTTCTCGTCCTCTGTCATCGTCTTTTATGGATTTTTAAATAGATAAACTCCTACTTTTCAAATTTTTAAAATATTACATTATGACATTTTTACATTTTTCCGTACCTTTGCAGCGGAATGAACTACATAGATCTCTGGCACGCGTTGCACCCCCTTTACGACGATGGCGAAGCAAAAGCTATCGTGCGCTTGGTATTGGAGGAACACTTCGGATTAACCATGTCCGATATTCTTTGCGGCAAAGTTACGGAATTATCTGCAGACGACCAAGCAGAATTAGGAAAAATCATCGGGCGCCTGGAAAAAGGCGAACCCGTGCAGTATGTGTTGGGCTATACCTCCTTCTGTTGGCGCAGCTTCCACGTGGCCCCAGGTGTACTCATCCCGCGACCTGAGACCGAGGAGCTCTGCCGCTGGATTACCGCCGAGGGGGCTGGTGCCCGAGTGTTGGATATCGGCACGGGTAGCGGCTGCATCGCCGTCACGCTAGCCTTGGATCTGCCTGCTTCTGCGGTCACGGCATGGGATATTTCCCTAAAAGCACTCAACATTGCCCGCGACAATGCCGATGCGCTCGGGGCTGCCGTTACCTTCGAGGTACAAGATGCCCTCCTGCCGCCCGAAGACGATCGCCAGTGGGATCTCATCGTGAGCAATCCCCCATACGTCATGCACTCCGAGATCGGTGGAATGGCGAAAAATGTGCTTAACCACGAGCCTGATATTGCCCTCTTTGCACCCCACGGAAGACCGATTCTCTTCTACGAGGTCATCGGCAACTATGCGCGCCATCACCTTGTGCCTGGCGGAGCACTCTACTTCGAGCTCAATCCCCTCACAGCCGATGAAGTCGGCAATTCTCTCCGCAAACAGGGTTTTACGCAGATCGAATTTCGCGACGATCAGTATGGCAAGTGTCGTTTCCTTAAAGCCGTCATGCTATGAAGAAAAACATCACCGAACAAGAAGCCTTCTTACAGCTGGCGGCACTCTGTGCTCAGGCAGAGCACTGTGAGCAGGAGATGCGCGACAAGCTGAAGCGCTGGGAGCTCGACACCGCCGCTGCAGACCGCATCATCGCCCGTCTGCAGAAAGAGCGTTACATCGACGATGCCCGTTATGCCCGTGCCTTCGTGAAGGATAAGATACGCTACAACAAGTGGGGGCGCCGCAAGGTAGAACAAGCACTTTGGCAAAAGCGCATCGCCGACGATATCCGCCAGCAAGTGCTCGGTGAAATCGATGAAAACGAGTATCTCGACGTGCTCCGCCCACTGTTGAAGCAGAAGCGTCGCACCACGAAGGCCGAGAACGACTATGCCCTGAATCAGA
>Ga0256405_10003925_pt1 | contig 29317 bp, 24 predicted proteins | sample RumenRJG_02DNA_FD_189096 | JGI IMG/M metagenome (GOLD analysis project Ga0256405, IMG submission 189096) | Bovine rumen microbial communities from Lethbridge, Alberta, Canada - RJG_02 | ecosystem: Host-associated > Mammals > Digestive system > Stomach > Rumen | place: Canada: Alberta... | reverse complement strand
TACGTCAATAAATTGAAAGCCGTGAAGCGGCTGATGTATGGGAAGGCTGGCATTGAGCTATTGAAGAACAAACTTGTATTGGAACATGTACTTTTCAACTAAATTGCAGAAGAACCACCAAAATCAGTACAGGTCAGGTTCGAGTAACTTGACGTCGTGAGTCACGCAGAGAAACGGCCTCTCGCTATCAGAGAAACGGCCTCTCACTATCAGAGAAACGCCGTGTTGCCCTCCGAGATACGGCCTCCCGGATATGTCACGTATGTCATGTGTCATTAGTGTCATTAAGAAATTCCGAGGCGGAAAAATGCTCATAATTAAATAAAATATATTTTATATATTTATATTAATTATGGCCGGAAAATCCCCTCCCCAATTCAAAATCCTTAATGACACTCGTGACATCGTGACCTTAATGACATCATTTTTTGCGTGTACTTCCCTAAAAAAAGTTGAATGGATTTTACTTTAACCCTACCCAGCCCCTTGGCATACCCCTGCCATACCCCTGCCATACCCCTGCCATACCCAAAAGGGCTGCCAGGGTATGCGAAGGGTATGCCTACACTATGCGAAGGGTATGCGAAAGGTATGCCAATGCGCTGAGTTGCGACTGAAATGGATTGACACCGCGAGCCATCACCTATGCTTTAGACAGCCTATAGACAGGCATCACCTATACTCAACAGTAAAGGTGATGTATAGGTGATGTATATGTGATGTGAAGGTAAAGCGAAGGTAAAGGCTATTTAAATGCAAGTGATAGCATGGTAAATCAATACTCTACACATTGATTTGCTCTATGACAACCTGGACAGAAATCTGCATCCACAATCTTATAGAAAAGCTCAACTAAATAATCCATTGCCTTTGGATCTTTAGTTATGACTCCAACTTCAAAATTTCCGGGTGAATCATAGGGTTGTCCCAAACCTGCTGGTGTGAGATTTGCAGAACCGATGTATGCAATCTTATCATCAATGATAACAACCTTTGCATGATTCCTTATACAATAGGTCATATTGAACACTCCTGATTTTAATTTCCGAGAACATAAATCCCATGCCTCAATGATATTTGGCGAAGGCTTGGAGCATACGATTTCTACGGAAACACCCTGTTCTGCCTTTTGTTTCAGGAAATTGATAAAAGGTGTTCCGTCATTATAGTTTTTTCCTTGCTTTTTTGTCGGTTTCAAATTAAAACGCTTAAAATGTCCCGTCATAATTTTGATAGACGATTTCGCCTTGCACACACGCTCAATTACTTCCTGATAGAAATTCTCTGTTATGAGGCGTGTTTCTGACAAGAATTGTGATTGTTCTTCAGACTCCTTTATTTCTTCTTCTGGGTTGTTTATCTGAATACCGAAATACTTCTCTACAGCATCCACGTTCAACCGCCAATGTCCCTTACGAGCTTTATGAGCAGGCAACACACCATCTTGGGCAAGTTGTCGTATTTCGTCAGTAGAGCGCCCCGTCAGTTTAACCACTTCCTTGACGTTGATGTATTTTAAAGTTGCCATTGGTTAGTTCTTTGCTTTATCTTCTACCTCATTGGTTTTATTCTTTTATATTCTCTCCAGCATCAAACCTAAGTGATATTCCACGACACCTTCATTATAGGTAATGTCTTTCACTTGTACGAGGGCACTTTCACTATCTTTATTATAGCCCACAAAGAGGCGAAGGGCATCGTAACGACGCAGATAACGTTTTCCATCAGATTCATCCAAATAGGTATATTTGTTGAGTGTCGTCTGTTTCAATTCCCTATACACTATCTTCTTTTCTCCCTTAATAATATCATCAAATAAGGCCTTCTTGATATTTAAGGTCAATACCTTTAGCCCGGATGTATCGAACGTTGATTTGCTCTTAACAACACGTTTCTCCAGGCATTCCAGCTGAGGATTATACGTATAACCCACAATGCTACCATCCATAATCTTCTGGATAATAACATCTACAACCGGCAGAGGGACAATAAACCATTCCTGGGGTTCGTGTTCTATTCCTTTATTATCAAATACGGATACTTGGAACTGTACAGGCTTCAACAACTGATGCACCAAATCCTCAAACTTCTGTGAATTCATATTCACAACCTTATAGGATGCCACAATCTTTACTGGGGCCATCAAGTATGTTGGTTCCTTTTCAGAATTAGCTATACGGTCTTCTACATTGTCCGTTGTAAAACCAATTTTATACAGATTCTTTTCCGTCTTGATGTCTGGATTATCTGACAAGGAAGAAAGCACATAGATGTAACCAGTCACTTTATCATCTGAGGCAATATCCGAATTGTTAAAGAACTGGCTATCCGTTTCTTCTTGAAGCTCTGAGATAGCGTAACCATCGCCAACCACGCTTTTTCTTAAGGTCTGTAGAAGAATATCCGATTCCGTTCCATTCTCATAGATACAGCGCGTTCTTGCATCAGGCAGAAAGTTACTACTTTTCCTCAATTCGCCTATCTTTTCCAACAGAAGCATCTGTCCACTAACATAGTAATATCTGCCCGGAGCAAGTGTTGCAGTCTTATTGATTTTTACCAACGAGCGTTTGCCGACTTTTAATTCCTGATGAACCTTGTCGAAGAGAGGCTTGTATGCTTCAATGTTCTCGCATAGCTTGCGCTGAGCCACATAGTCAGCCTTTTTCTTGGCAATCGCCCTTCGCATATCTTGTGGAATATCAAATAGCCTTTCCTCCTCTTCGCTCATTTTCAGCAGAGGGTCGTCAAAGATAGCTTCCAGTTCCTTATCTATATTCATACCTCAAATCCTTTTTCACGCAGTTTAGTCATAGCCGCAAACATAATTCTCTCTTTCAGGCTGCCTTCGCTTCTTGGCTCCCTTCCATTCTTGGCAATCCACTCTTTCACTTCTGCCAGTTTCTGTTGCATTCTGTCATTGGGCGTGGGTGCTGCTACTTTAGGACGAACACCATCCAACAGAGGGTCGTCAAATATCTCTAACAATTCCTTTGGCCATTCCATACGCTATTCCTCATATTCTAATCCGCTCAGTTTCCGTTGTTTCAGATTCTTGATTTTCTGCAAGGCTATTGCCAGTTCTCTAACTTTTGGGTCAGGGTCTTCAACAGAAGGCACTTTTCCATTATGTGCAGCCACATATTCCTTCAATGGTCCCTTGAAAAGTGTGATTGCCTGCTCCAACGTCATATCATATTTCTGTTCCGCGATGGTATCCTGAATAATCTTCAAAGTCTTGGCATCCACAGATTTGGATATCACCTCGTATGCTCGCTGGAAGGGATTAATGTTGTCTATCAGGTTGATGCTTAGTTTGTCTATGTTGATAAACCTGTTGGCAATCTTAATCATTCTGTTTCCCTCGCTGGGTTGGTCATCTATGTCAGGAATCGAAGAGATAGGATTACCCTTTTCATCCACAATGTCGTTACCTTTTATAATTGTGTCCAGCAACACACGTTGGCGAACCTCTTCCACCTCCCCTTCTGACAGTTCCGGATAACGTTCGCGTATTACCTTGGGTATCAGATGCTGGGTAATGGTTTCTGCTGTAGTAGAACCGCTTAATGCTTTCACTACCATATCATCTTGCAGGATAGCAGCCTTCAGGTCATCCAACTGGCTTTCCACAATGGTTTGTGTCTTTACGCTCGATAAGGGTTTCAGACCTTCCACCACAATGGTATGCGCCAAGTCTTCTCCTGGTTTGTCTTCGTCCTTTACGGTCTTGAAGTTCCAACTGGGAGCCATCACCTGCTCCATCAGCAGCGAGGCCGTGATAGCTTTCAGGAAATCGTTCACAGCCACTTTCACCTCTGCCTGTTCTGCTTCTGGCATCGCAATCATATTCACAAATCGGGCCGTTTCTTTTCCTTCACAGTCGCGTGTGCATCTTCCTATTATTTGAATGACCTCAGTAAGGGAACCACGAACACCTATAGTCAAGCACATCTCGCACCATTGCCAGTCAAAGCCTTCCTTTGCTGTTCCCAAGGCAATGATAATATCCATATCATCCCGGCTCTTCATCTTCTGCAGATAGTCCTGTACCATATTACGCTCCTTCTGCTCATCCTCAACCAGGTCTGCCACCTTCAACATCCTTCCGTCAGCAGTTCTGACATAGTAGATGCCTGTATTGTAATCCTTATGGTCTATGGTGCCTATCTCCCTGATGATTTCAGACGTTTCCTGATATTTGCCTAAGCCCGTTGAAGCCCTTTGGTTCACGCTGGGAATGTGTATGATGGTCTTCTTTCTGGTGTCAAGCACTTCGCCTATGTGGTCCAAGTACGAACCATGATAGAAGTGATAGCCCAGCACAAGGTTCTTCAGATACTTATAGCCATTCAACTGCTGGTAGTAGTTATAGGTAATGGGAAAAAACTTTGTTTCGTCCTCAGCCCTGAGCACAGGAATACCGTCGCCCCTGAAGTAAGAGCCCGTCATAGCCACGATATGACCTGTTGAGTTATTCATCACTCTGCGCACCACATCGCCAAGGTTCGAGTTGGCATCTGCGCTGGTATGATGGAACTCGTCAATAGCCAAAAGCGCATCATTGAAAGTCTCGTCTGGCAGTTCCTTCATGGCATTACGAAGCGTAGCATGGGCACAAACCAGTACTTTGGCACTATGAGAGAAGAATTCCATGAAACGACCCTTCTTGTCCTGCTCATTCTTCACGTCTGTCAGATTAAAGTATGGTGCCACTTTCCAGTCGGCAAAGAAGCCGCCTGTCATCAGGTCTGTGTTCTTAAACGAGCGTCCGATACTCTTTTCCGGCACAGCCACCACAACCTTCTTGATGCCTTGATGAGCAAGCTTATCCAAAGCAATATACATCAGCGCCCGGCTCTTTCCAGATGCTGGCGGAGCCTTAATAAGCAGAAATCGCTTATTGCGGTGCTCATAGGCCAAAGCCTGCATTTCCCTCATACCTAATGCATCAGTAGCAGTTGCCTTTCCTGTTTGCAGGTAGTGAATATCTACTATATTGTTGCTATTTTGTTCCATAATATTAGCGTTTTGCGGTCATCTTTTCGTAAAATTTAAACAGGCATTCCAGGCGGGCTTCGTCTGAAACAAAGGGATAGCCTGGGTAGCAGCTCTCCACTATATCATCCAGTTTGGCATGAGCCTCGCGCAAATCCTGTGGCATTTTGTCTGGGTCATAGAGTTCTGCCAAAGTCTTCTCCGGGTAATACTCTCTTGTTATCAATACGTTCTCTGCAGCTTCCTCTATATCTTGTTTCTTGTCTGCGGAGATTTTTGGGAAGGGGAAAGAATTGTAACACAAGTTCGTATAGCGATAATCTGTTTTTAACTTTCCACCGATTGTCCTCATCCAAACCATATTCATATTTGAAGATATTATACCAAAAAGAAAAGATGTGGCATTATACACCATATACATAGCATTAGTAACTATCGTATCATTATCTGCATATCCCATAGGAATGTATTGCCTGTTAGCAGATGATGTTGAGGGAATAATTAATGTCAATTCATTGCATGCATTAAACTCCCTAAACTGATGTGGAACCAATGCTAATTTCCTTGCACCTTCATCAGGACTATTCTTTCTCATTTCTGCTGTTTTCCTTAACCTTTCTTTTATAGGTGGAATAGCTTCTGCATTTGATTTCTGTGAATCTGATATCCAAAGACAATATCTTGTTAATCCTTTTATATAGTCGGCTGCACTATAGATTTTCTTGATATATTGGGCTACTTGAGGATAATCAACTAATAATTTATCCTTTTCATCCTTATCCATGAGTAAATTACCACCATCATATGGCATACATCCCCTAATGATTTCAGGAATATCTGAAATCGGAGACAAATGTTTACTTACAATAAGGCTTTCTCCTTCCGTTAAATATGGCGTAATGTTACCTACTTCCCTTTTATTTTCACCATTGAAGAGAAGCCTTCCCTTCTTACTTTGATTCGCTAACCCAATTATCACACAAGTAACAGCAGCATTATGTTTTGCATTGTTATTCCATCTAAATGACGTATAAGCATAATCAATTACAATGTTCATCCCAATAATGGGAGTCCATAATGGTTCTACCATTTCTCCCTGACAGATAGAGTTCGTACTTACAAAAGCACATTTAGAGATAGAATCTTTTATATATTTCGCCCCCTTGATGAACCAGATACCAATATAATCTATCTTTTTATAATTAAGATGTTCTCCTATTGCTATTGTTCTGTCTTCCTTTTGTTCGTCTTCAAGTTTACTGCTCCCCAAATACGGCGGATTACCAAAGATGAACACTTCTTCCTCTGGGGTATGAGGACATACCGTATTCCAATCGAGACGACAGGCATTGCCACAGACAATCTGGGTGATGTTCTTTAGAGGCAGGGCTTTGGTATTGACGCCAAAGTTCTCGTTGAGTTTGGTATTCATCTGGTGCTCTGCGAGCCAAAGGGAAAGCATTGCCACCTCGTGAGGGAAGTCGAGCAACTCGATGCCATAGAACTGGCTCAACTGAATCACGCTGGCATCCACCAAGAGGAATTCCCCTTGTGGCGTACACTTCTGCATCAAACACAGAATGTCCATTTCGAGGAATCGTAGGCACTTATAGGTGATAATCAGAAAGTTGCCACTACCACAGGCAGGGTCGAAGAACTTCATCAGGCTCATACGCTTCAGCAAAGCCTGACACTTCTTCTTAACCGTTTTCATCTCCTCATAAAACTGCTTCGAGGTCAAAGCACTAATTTCCTGCATTTGATGTTTTTTCTCGTACAGCTCATTCAACCTGTTGTATTCGCCTCGCAAGTCATCCAAGAAGAGTGGATTGATTACCTTCATGATGTTAGGCACACTCGTATAATGCATTCCTTGGTTGGCACGTTCCTCTGGATTTACAACAGCCTGAATCATACTTCCAAAGATGTCTGGATTGATGTCCTTCCAATCCAGTTCTCCACATTCGAGGATGAGCTTGCGGGCCTTTATGCCCATCTTGGGAATCTGAATGCGCTTGGAGAACAGACCTCCGTTTACGTATGGGAATTGCTTAACAATACTGGGTATATTCTGTTGGCGGAAAGAAACATCCATAATGTTAAAAGTCTCGTTCAGGTACTCTGTCAAGTCTGAACCATCCTCTTTAGTATAACGCTTTATAGATGAGGTAAAGAGATTATTCTCAAATATGCCTGTATCTTCGGCAAAGAAACAGAATAGCAGACGGCTGATAAAGATGTTTAAGTCATGTAAGTCGTCATCACTACGGAACTCGTTATAGGAACGTAACTCATCGTGCAACTTGGCCAATTTCTCTGCCGCCTTAACATCTGCAGGACTTTCCTCCACATAATGCACGCGCTCCACATCCATAAGTGGATAGAAGAAAGCAAAGTCGCTGGGCATACGTTCCAACAGATTCTCGTAGGTATCTTTCTCGCGCAGGTCGTATGCCAACAGAGTCTTGCCATCGCTTACTGCAATAATCTTAGGAGCTGCCTTGACGACCTGTTGGTCGTGTTTCAGCCTTTCCAATCGTTCCGTCAGTTGAATAGTGGTTGCATACTGATAACAGAAGTGACCTTTAATGAGAAGTCCATCAAAAGTCTTCAAGACACCTTTACCTTCCTTGTAACGTTCAATGTCGCGTTCACTTTTGCCGAAGGAATAGAGCAGTTGATAACCAACCTCACTTGCACGTACACCATTTCCGAACGAATCCGCCAGTCTTTGCTCTATCTCCCTATAGCCAAGTTGTAGTTTCTTTGCCATAGTTGTTGTTATTGAAGAAAGCGAACGGAATTCGTTCAGAAACGCAAACACAAGCCAAGCGCGCATAAAAAAACGTGGGACAGTTTAAACTTATCCAACGTCTCAGGCGCTTGGCCAGTGCCATCAATAGGAGATAAGATAAACGCCCACGCCTATAGCGTGAACATCCACTCTTTTTTCATCCTATTGTCTATTTCGCGGCCAAGCTTAAGAGACGTTTTGAATAAAAAGCGTACGCTTCAATTACCACTAAGATCATACTGCCACCCTGCGCTCAAGGATTATGCCGCACGATGTGTGCTTTGCATGCGTCGTTTACGACGATTGGCCGTACTTGGGTGTAAAAATACAAAAATTATATGAAAAAGAAAAAAATGAAAAGAGAAAAACATGTTCATCTCCAATCAAACTCTAATTGAAGTCATGCTCTGCTCTAATTGATATCATGTTCTAAGTGAATAAATTCTGTGAAATTTCGGGTACAAAAAAGCTCGCTATTTTATTAGCGAGCCTATGTATTGGAAGTGATTTTTGGCGGCGATGGTAAGTGTAGGTAGATAGTCTGCCAAAGCCTGCATTTCCCTCATGCCTAACGCATCAGTAGCAGTTGCCTTTCCTGTTTGCAGATAGTGAATATCAACGATGTTGTTACTATTCTGTTCCATGATATAATTATTTTTTCACTTTTCACTTTTCACTTTTCACTTTTTTGTTGTACTTTTGCCCTCAGAATAAATATCATATAGTTATGAATGCTACGATAGATATCACCTACAACCAGGTTTTACAACTTGTCCAGCAATTACCCATTCGTTCTCAATTACGTTTGGGTAAATATTTGCAAAACCTCGTGACTAAGAAGAAAGATCCTGCGCTATTTACCAAAGAAGAGTTCTTCCATCGTATTGACGAGGCTAAGAAAGGTCCCTCATACGAATTGAAAGAAGGTGAAACCCTTGAGGATTTAATTGAGCGTGTAAGATAATGGCGTATACAATCAGGTATAAGAAGCAGGCTATCGAGGATGCCAAGAAACTGAGGGATGAAGAACCTAAAGCCTTTCAAAAGCTCCTGAAGTTGGAAGCTGAGCTGAAGGAACACCCTCGTACAGGTACAGGAAAGCCCGAGCCACTTTCTGGTGACCGAGGAGGACAATGGAGCCGTCGAATCACCAAGAAGCATCGTCTTGTGTATGAGATCCACGACAATGAAATCGTGGTGCTTATACTTACCGCCTATGGGCATTATGATGATAAGTGATATCATCCCTTTTACTTTTTATTCATTGTCATCTTTTCGTAGAGTTTAAACAAACATTCCAGTCGGGCTTCATCTGAGGCGAAGGGTATGCGAGTGCGCTTTTTTTCGACAAAAATAGGTTGACACCGCGAGCCATCACCTATGCTTTAGACAGCCTATAGACAGGCATCACCTATACTCAACAGTAAAGGTGATGTATATGTGATGTGAAGGTAAAGCGAAGGTAAAGGCACTTCGTTTGCGAAAAAAATCCATAGGTTCATTTTAGGGGGCACGAGTCAAAACATGTTTTAGCACGTGCCAAAACATCGTTTAGCACGTGCCCCTTATTTTTCTACCATGTAGAAATAATTTTCCTGTGCGGAGAAAAATTATTTTGAGTACAGTGAAAAAAATACGCCTGCTGGTCAGTGAGGATGAATTCCAATGTCCTTTTGTCAATCATAACGATGATATTTTGGGTGCGAAGATACGAAGAATAAACGCAAAACGCGATATTTTACATAAAAACATGACATCAGAATACGATATTTTACAAGAAATAGCGCTTTAGAACACGATATTTTACATAATTACACCACTTTCGGCGTGAAGACGTCACAAATGAACTCATGCCGAAGTCATGCTCTGCTCTAATTGAATACATTTATAAACAAAATGCAGCATGGTGTTGTACCATGCTGCATTGTCTGATATTTGAATTGTGTACTAACCTTGCTTTGCTGCAATGCGTTCCAGAGACTGATAGACCTGCATCAGGCCACGGGGAACGTGGAAGCAGCCCTTCCATTTGCCGCCCTTGAGGGTGAGGAGTACCTCGCCGCGACGGTTCAGGTAACCGTACCATTCGGGGTATTCGGGATCTACGAAATGGCTCCACACGTAGTCGTGTATCTTCTCGAACCATTTCAGGCACTCTTCCGAGCCTGTCAGCTCGTAGCCCTTGATCATGGTGATGAGGGTCTCGACATGTACCCACCACAGTTTCTGATCCCACTCCAGCTGCTGCAGGGGGTGACCCAGACGGTCCATGAAATAGAATATGCCGCCGTACTGCTTGTCCCAGCCGTATTCTGCCTCACGCAGGGCGATGTGTACGGCCTTTTCGATGAGGTCCTGACGTCCAAGGCGCTTGCCCAGGTCCATGATGAACCACATGGCCTCGATGGCGTGACCTGGATTGAGCACACGTCCTTCGTGGCAGTCGACGAGCTCGCCATCCTTGCTGACATTCTCTACTATCAGGTCCAGCTCGGGACGATAGAATACGTCCAGTACCTCGTGCAGGCAGATGTCGATGGTTTCCTGCAGGAACTTGGGATCAAGAAGGTCTTCGATCTCCAATGCCACATTACATAGAATCATGGGCAGGGCAAAGTCCTTCATGGCACGCGCGCCTGGAGCTGCCTTGCTCCATTTGCCCTTGGGGTTGTTGCGCTTTGAGAGGACAATATCAAAGGTTTTCTTGGCAATGTCGGCATACTCCTGGTTGCCTGTAGCCTTGTACAGCTGTCCGAAGGCTATTACGGCGAAGGTATAGGAGAAGATGTTGTACGGCTCAACCAGCGGACGTCCCTGACGATCCAGCGAGAAGTACCAGTTAAGGTTGCCGTCGTGACCGTATTTCTTCAGGAACTCGGCTCCCTGAATGGCTGCGTCGAGCCATTCCTGGCGCTTCTCGACCTTGTTGTAGAGGGTTGCAAGCATCCATACCTCGCGTCCCTGTAGCCATACGAACTTGTCGGTGTCGTAAACCTTACCGTCACGTTCGATGCAGGTGAAGTAACCGCCAAATTCGGTGTCTATACTGTTGTTCATCCAGAAAGGTATTACCTTGTCCAGAAGCTCGCTCTTGTACTGAGCGGCAAGTTGTTTGAAATCAACCATTTTATTTCTTTGTTATAAATGACAAAATATATGATACAATTACACACACGATAATGCCTGTAGCACCAAAGAGGAACAGGTTGGCATCGGTGCAGTAGCTCATCCAGAATACTACCACCTCGCCTGCGATGAAACCTGTAAGCGCTGCATATCCCTTTACTCGCGGCATGAATACTGCTACGAAGAACAGGCCTCCGAGTCCGCTGGTCAGAAGACCAAGTATGGTATTGAAGTAGTCAAGCAGCGACTGTATGTTCCATGTAGCCATCATCAGGGCAACTACCAGACCTATCAGACCGCTTATGATACATGTCCAACGGGCTGTCTTGAGCAGCTGCTGGGATGTAATTGACGGGCGGAAACGCTGTACAAAGTCGACACTGAAGGCCGTGGATACGCTGTTGATATTGCTGGATATGGTGCTCATGGTTGCCGCAAAGATGGCAGCAATCAGCAGACCTGCAATACCGGCAGGCATCTGGCTCATCATAAAGAACGGGAAGATGGCGTCCGACTGGGACATGGTGACATCCAGCTCGGCAGGATGGGTCTTGTAGAATGTGTACAGGCCCGTGCCTATCATATAGAATGCCACCGAGATGAATACCGACATGAAACCGTTTACCATGATGCTCTGGCTTGCCGATTTCTCGTCCTTGGTGGTCATGTAGCGCTGTATGACGGTCTGGTCGGACGTGTATGATATCAGGTTGTTGGCAAGTCCGCCTATGATTACAACCCACCACGTCGCATTGGACCATCCGTTGCTCCAGTCGAACAGGCGCAGCTTGTCGTTGTCAAGTGCGATATCGATGCATGACGATATGCCTCCGGCTGTATTTGTCATCAGGTATGCCGCAGCAAATATTGCACCGCCTACCAGGATTATACCCTGAACAACGTCGCCCCATATTACAGCCTCGACACCTCCCATTGTACAATAGATAATGGTCACAAGTCCCATCAGGATGATGCACAGATAGATGTCGATACCCGTTACGGCAGTAAGAGCCAGTGACGGCAGATACATGACAAGGGCCATGCGGGCTACCATGAAGATGCAGAACAATGCCGATGACATGAGTCGTGTGGCAGGGTTGAAACGCTCCTCAAGTATCTCGTATGCACTGGCCACCTTCAGTTTCCTGAAGTATGGCAGATAGTACTTGATTACCGGCAGGCCGACGATAGGAATCATCCACAGCATAGGATAGTATGTCCAGTCGGTGGTGTATGCCTTGGCCGGTATTGCCATATAGGTAATGGCGCTCAGCATAGTGGCATAGATACTGATACCTGCAGCCCACCACGGAATACGGCCGCCGCCCTTGAAAAAGTCGTCAGCACCGTTCTCCTTGCGCATGAAATATACTCCCATACCCAGCATGGCCACCAGATACAGTACAAGCACGGTCCAGTTGAGCCAGCCAAAGTTATGCTGGGTGGTAATCCTTACCTCGCTGACATCCGCGCTGCGTACGCCAGGCATGGTCTCTCCACCGGAATAATACCATACCTGGTTGTCAGGGTCCTTCGTCAGGCATGCTCCGGCACGGGCCAGCAGGGGGTCACCCTTGAACAGGGCCCACGAATCCGTTATAGTATGGTATACGAGGACATCCTGACGGAACTTGTACCACTGTGGCTGGTGACGCAGATAAAGGCTGTCCTGCTGACCGTTGATAGCACGGTAGAACACGTCATAGTTTACACCACCGAAGAACAGCACATGGCTGTAGCCCGATGTCGTGCTGGCAGCTCCGACTATAGCCTGACGCTCCAGTGTGCTCCTTGTCGCGTCCACGTCAGCGCCCTTACTGGACTGTTCCTGAATCCATACGGATGCAGGACTGGTACGGTTCCACTGATGTGTGGTCAGGTTCATGTAGACACCGTCATTATGCACTATGGCCTTCTGACCTATGGAATCCACCTGGGGCTGATAGCCTCCGAATACATACAGGGCTGGCCCGGCAGATGCATACTGTACCTGTACACAAGGCTGCAGACGGCAATTGTCGGGCAGCGTATCGAGCGCTACCCACCGCAGCGGCTTTTCCCAGCGTGCACAGTAGATGACACGGTTGGGCTTACCGAAGCTCTGACCTCCGGCAACATAAACCGTACCGTCGTAGTATGTAGCTCCGAAATTGTCAAGCCCTACCGGCAGGGGAGTACACATCTCGCGATTGGAACTGTTGGGATAGAACTCACACGTGGTGAGCGAGCTGGGACCGCACTGTCCGCCCAGGAACAGGACGCCGTTGCCAATCTGTACGCTGGCACCATAGGCCTGCGGATAGAATTTCTTCTCGCCGCCGTCAGCACATGGTTTGTCGGGGAAATTGCAACCACCCCACGTCCACAGCTCATTCCCGATCCATCCGGCATAATGACCGGATACGGCCTGACGCATAGGTATCGACTTGGTCACGCCTACCTGATTCTGAGCTAAGGCAAATAATGGAATGACTGATAATAATGCTAATATCTTTTTCTTCATTTCCTGCAAAACAGATTTGTCAAATAATTAGAACTGGTTGCAACGCTGGAAGAATCCGATCTCCTCCAGTTCCTTGCGCATCTGTGCCTCCTCGGCATCCGTCAGGTTCTGGAACGGGGTACGGTTAGGACCAAGGTCCAGTCCTATCAGCTTCATGATACGCTTGCCGCCCACGATATTGCCGCGGAAATGACATATTACATTGATTACTGCCTGCGAGAAGTTCTGACGCTCGCGTGCCAGTTCCAGATCACCGTCGTTCCAAGCCTGGATGATACCAACCAGCTCACGTCCGTTATAGTTGGTAGTTCCGCCTATGCCGCCACGGGCACCGCCCATAGCCAGTGAAGGCAGGATAGTCTCGTCCTGACCATGAAGCATATCGAACTTGCCATTGGCATACAGGCGACACTGGTTGTATTCGTAGATGCTCTCGAATGTGTACTTTATACCTGCAAAGTTAGGAATACGGCCGTCTACTGCCTGCAGAAGCTGTACCATAGGCAGGAATGCACCGTTAAATGCCGGAATATGATAGTAGTAGAACGGCAGGTTGGGAGCACCTGCGGCAATCTCCTCGCAATACTTCACCAGTTCCTCGATACGGCCAATCTTCGGGAATGGAGGAGCCATTGCACCTATACCCCACGCACCTATCTTCTGTGCATGCTCTGCCAGCATACGGCTGTTGCGCACACAGCACGAACCTACGTGTACAATAACCTTGAAGCCCTTTGGAGCTGCAGCCACCCAAGCCTCGGCAAGACGCATGCGCTCCTCTTCGGTAAGCATATAGCCCTCACCGCTGCTGCCATTTATAAACACACCCTGAAGACCGTTCTTGTGCAACATCTGCGCATAAGCAGGAATCGGTTCCAGATTAACATCACCGTTCTCGTAGAAAGGAGTGAATGGGGCATCGATAAGGCCCACGACTTTCTCAAATGTCATAGTTTTAAAATTTGGTTAATGTTTTATTTCGTTTTCTATATTGTCGTCATACAGTTTCTGCTGTTTCTTCAGTATCGCATGCATCTGCTTGCGGACACCTGCATACTTCCTGTCGTTATATACGTTGTGCATCTCAGTGGGATCCTCCTTCAGGTCGTACAGTTCCCACTCGTCAATGTCGTTATAGAAATGTATCAGCTTGTAGCGGCTTGTGCGCACACCATAGTGACGCTTGACGCTATGCTCTGCAGGATACTCGTAATAATGATAGTATATGGCATCACGCCACTTGCCCGTTGTCTTACCGCCCTTCAGCAGCGGTACCAGGCTACGTCCCTGTATATCAGCAGGTATCCTGGCTCCGGCCATCTCCAGGAATGTAGGCGCATAGTCAATATTCTGCACCATCTCCTGTACCTCTCCATGACGCCCGTAACCCTTCGGCAGGTGCATCAGCAAAGGAGTATTCAGGCTCTCCTCGTACATAAAGCGCTTGTCAAACCAACCATGCTCGCCCATGTAGAAACCCTGATCCGATGTATATACCACCAGGGTATTGTCGTACAGTCCATGCGACTTCAGATAATCCAACAGGCGGCCCACCTCGTCGTCCAGAGACTTGGTGACCTTGGCATAGTCGCGCATATAGCGCTGGAATTTCCATTCTGTCAGGGCATCGTTCCCAGGCGACGTAGCCTTGTAGTGGCGATACGACGGGAAACGGCGGAAGAAATCGCACGAGAGGCTGTCGTGGAAGGCCCAGTAAACCTGCTGGTCTTCCTTGCTGAGGCGATTTACATAGTTTACGTACAGCTGTGACAGGCGGCTGCTGTCGCCCGGCAGATATGCCTTGTTGTCATACGCCAGGTCCATATCATGCTGGCTGCCTATTGTCATCTCCTGCTGCTGGGCAGCAACGCGACCCTCCCAGTTGTCATTGAAATTAGCAGGCTTCCGGAATGTCTGGTTCTCGTACTCACGCATATATTTCAACTCAGGCAGCCAGTCACGATGACAAGCCTTGTGGTGCACGAACAGGATAAACGGCTTCTGCCTGTCGCGGTTCTCAATCCAGTTGATAGCCTTGTTCGTTATGATGTTCGTACAATAGCCCTGTTCACGCCTGGTACTGCCGTCCATCTGGATAAAATCAGGATTATAGTACTCACCCTGACCATGCAAGACCTCGAAATAGTCAAACCCAGTAGGCGTACTTACCAGATGCCATTTGCCTATCAGCGCCGTCTGATAACCTGCCTGCTGCATCAGCTTCGGCATAGTCTGCTGACTGCCGTCAAAGATACCGTGTTCGTTGTTCGTGAACCCGTTCTTGTGACTGTGCTTGCCCGTTATCATACATGCACGGCTGGGCCCCGACAGACTGTTGGCAACAAAACTGTTGCGGAACAGGACACCATCCTGTGCTATACGGTCCAGATTAGGCGTCTGTATAGGACTGTTGCCGTATGCGCTCAGCATCTGCGCCGTGTGGTCATCTGTCATAATATAGACGATGTTGGGGCGCTGGTCCTGTGCCGATGCACTTGCCGCAGCAATGGCAAACGAAAAGAAAGCTAATTGTTTCTGCATAGTATCTCCTTTAAATATCTGCTTGTATAACCCAAGTTGGACTCCGCCACCTGCTCCGGCGTTCCGGACACCAGCAACATGCCGCCGCCCCTGCCGCCATCCGGGCCCATGTCAATTATCCAGTCGGCACTCTTGATGATATCCATGTTGTGCTCGATGACAATAACCGTATTGCCCTTGTCCACCAACTGGTTCAACACGCCCAGCAGGATACGTATATCCTCGAAATGCAGGCCCGTGGTAGGTTCGTCCAATATATATAATGTGCGTCCCGTATCCTTGCGGCTCAGCTCCGTCGCAAGCTTGACACGCTGGCTCTCACCTCCGGACAGCGTAGTGCTTGACTGACCCAGCTTGATATAGCCGAGTCCCACGTCCTGCAGCACCTTTATCTTGTGCAGTATTGCAGGCTGGTTCTCAAAGAACTCTACCGCCTGGTTTATCGTCATGTCCAGGATCTCCCCGATATTCTTTCCACGGAACCTCACCTCCAGGGTCTCGCGGTTGTACCGCCTGCCCCTGCAGTCCTCACACGGAACCGTCACATCAGGCAGGAAATTCATCTCTATACTGCGATAGCCGTTGCCGGCACACGTCTCGCAGCGCCCGCCCCTGACGTTGAACGAGAACCTGCCAGGCTTGTAGCCTCGAATCTTGGATTCAGGCAGTTCCACGAACAGGTTGCGGATATCGTTGAACACATTTGTGTATGTGGCAGGATTGCTGCGCGGAGTACGCCCCAGAGGACTCTGATCCACACATACCACCTTGTCTATGAACTCCATACCCTCTATGGCCCCGTATGCAAGCGGGTCCTTCAGCGAACGGTAGAAATGCTGCGAGAGAATCGGGTACAACGTATCGTTTACCAAAGTACTCTTGCCCGAACCGCTCACACCCGTAACACAGACAAGACAACCCAGCGGGAACTGAACGGTAACGTCCTGCAGGTTATTGCCCCTGCATCCCCTTACCACGATGGACTCCCCGCTACCCTTCCTGCGGTTCACGGGTATATCAATCTGCAGAGTGCCGTTCAGGAAACCGCTGGTCAAGGTCTGACACCCCAGCATATTGGGGTATGTGCCCTGATATACCACCTCGCCGCCCTTGCGGCCGGCCTTTGGACCTATATCCACTATCCAGTCGGCACTCTCCATCATCTCCTGGTCATGCTCCACAACAATTATGGTATTGCCCGTATCGCGCAAGGTCTTCAGCGATCTTATCAGCTTGCGGTTATCACGCTGATGCAGGCCTATCGACGGCTCGTCCAGGATATACAGCACATTCACCAGCTGGCTTCCTATCTGGGTCGCCAGACGGATACGCTGGCTCTCACCGCCAGACAGGGATATGCTGCTGCGCGAGAGCGACAAGTACTCAAGTCCCACGTCCAGCATGAACTGCAGACGTGTACGTATCTCCTTCAGAATTTCCCCTGCAATACGCCTCTGCTGCTCACCCAGCTGCCCCTCCACGCCATCCAGCCACTCGTACAGCTGGCTCAGGTCCATATCCGACAACTCAGATATGTTCTTGCCCGCAATACGGAAATGCAACGCCTCACGGTTCAGTCGCTGGCCGTTGCACTCAGGACATACCGCAGTCCTCTTGAACTGCTCTGCCCACTTGCGCGCAGACGCACCCATGTCCGACTCCGAGACCTGGCTGATATATTTCGTAAGACCCTCGTATTCGCAATAGTAATCATTGCCCGTCTTCGTCACCGATGCAGGTATGCGCAGACGCTCGCTGCTCCCCTGCACAATGGCATTCACCGCCTCGCGCGAAAGCTCACCAACAGGCGTATCCAAGCTGTAGCCATAGTTCTGCAGCAGAGCATCAATCTGCCAGAAAATCATAATCTGACGCGACCTGCCCAATGGAGCTATGCCACCCTCACGTATGCTGAGCTTCGGATTAGGGAACAGCTTTTCCTCGTCTATCAGAGACACATATCCCAGGCCCTTGCAACGCGGACACGCACCCTGCGGCGAGTTGAACGAGAAATTATTCGGTGCCGGATCGCGGTACGAAATGCCCGACGTAGGACACATCAGTCGACGGCTGTAATGACGCACCTCGTTCGTCTCCGCATCACAGACCATTATCAGTCCCCCACCCTGCTGCATGGCATTCGACACACTGTGTCGCAGGCGGTCGTCATCCTTGTCGTGAACCACCAGGCGATCCACCACAACCTCTATGTCATGATTGCGGTAGCGATCCAGTTTCATCCCCTGCAGCAGTTCCTTCACCTCGCCGTCTATACGGGCATACAGATAGCCCTTGCGGCGGATGGACTCGAACAGCTCCGCATAATGTCCCTTGCGGCTGTGAACAAGCGGAGCCAGGATATATACACGGCGGTCCTGATAGTGCGAAAGCAGCAGGTCCACAATCTGCTCCTCGGTATACCTGACCATACGCTCACCCGTCTCATACGAGAAAGCCTCGCCAGCACGCGCAAACAGCAGACGCAGGAAATCATAAATCTCGGTCGTAGTACCGACCGTCGAACGCGGATTCTTGTTCGTCGTCTTCTGCTCTATGCTGATTACCGGCGACAATCCGCTTATCTTGTCCACGTCAGGACGCGATACGCCACCCAGGAAATTACGGGCATAAGCCGAAAAAGTCTCGATGTAACGGCGCTGACCCTCTGCATATATAGTATCAAAAGCCAAACTGGACTTGCCCGACCCCGACAGGCCGGTTACCACCGTAAGCGAACGGCGCGGTATCCGGACATTTATGTTCTTGAGGTTGTGCTCTCTTGCCCCTTCAACTATAATACAGTCATTTCCCATCGACGTCAAGGCGTATCTCCACCGGACGGATCCACAGACGAATCGTCAAACTTGGTAGTAAGAACATTTATGGTCTTCTTGATATGGTATATGTGCCCGTCAGCACCCTTGGCATTTACGACAAGGTAATACGCCCCGTCATTCACATACGAGCCCCCCACCTTGCCGTCCCAGCCGGTATTCACATCATCCCACGAATACAGCTTTTTGCCCCAACGGTTGAAGACAATTGCACGGAACTCCACAATACTCTGGAACTCCTTTGCACGCAAGGTATCGTTTATCTGATCCCCGTTGGGAGTAAACGTATTGGGGAATTTCAGGCGGCTGCGGTTTATCTCGAAGGTAAAGCAGACCGAATCCATCTCCTCGCTGGGATATACCACCGTCTGCCCGTCCCTGGTGAATGTAGCACGCACACGCACCTTGTAGCGCCCCTTCTGGATAAAGTTATACTCCAGGTCCTCGTCAAAGCGATGCAACAGCACCTCGTAGCTGCGCTCCGTAGATGTCGTATCCAGATACACCACCCAGTCGTAATGGGCACTCCACCCCGCATAATCCTGCGGATTGGAGTGGAACAAAGCCTGCAACGGAGCATTCTGCGGTTCCTGCAGGTTCATGTCATCCGGATACCTGCCGTACAGGCTCAGCCCCTCGGGGTTCATATATGTAACCTCAGGTATTATCGACGGCATCTGAGCCATAACACCCACAGGCAGCACGATCACCAGAAAAATACAGAGGATATATTTCATATTAGGATAAACTGTATATTAACCTGTTTCTACGATATATGATGATGTGCAAATATACAAAAATAATGCATTATCCCCGACTCTCTTGAAAAAAAATATTACCTTTGCATCAATATGAAACGACAACTGCTCATAATATTAGCCATTTGTGCCGCCACAACCCTGTCCGCACAGGTAGGAAAATACCGCAACGACCTCGCCGTCGGCTTCAACGCAGGCATGGTCATGAACCGCGTAAACTTCAAACCCAGCGTACCCCAGGGAATGCACATGGGCATGGAGATGGGTATCAGCCTGAGATACACCTGCGAAAAGTTCTTCTCCGCCGTCTGCGCACTACAGACGGAAATCAATTTCCAGCAGCTCGGCTGGAAAGAAGACATCATCACCAGCAACGACACCTACTCGCGCACCATGAACTACATCAGCATCCCCCTTCTGGCCAGGCTCGGCTGGGGACGCGAACGCAAGGGCTTCATGGGCTACGTGATAGCAGGCCCCCAGATAGGGTTCTGCATTGGCGAAAACGAGTCAAGGACCGGGGAATGGAGCGACTACACACTCTCTTCACGCGTAGGGATGACGGATCAATATGAACTGAAGTGTCAGAAAAAATTTGCCTACGGCATTACCGCAGGCGCAGGTATGGAGTTCAGCCGCCCCAAGATAGGGCACTTTACACTGGAAGCACGCTACAATTTCGGATTATCCGACATCTTCAACAACAGCAAGCGCGATCCCTTCCAACGCTCGGCAAACTCCACGATAAGCGTAAAGCTGACATATTTCTACGACGTCCTGAAAACAAAGGACCAAGGAATAAGATAAAGGAGCCCCCGGCTATCTCAATCTGTCCAGGCTCCTTACAAGCAGTTCATCCTTCAGTATAGCACGGAAAGCAAGGTAAAGCAGAATTGCATTTACCATCGGTATTGCAGCCCATGGACGGGGACGGAATTCACCGACCAGCCCGTCACCGAAAACAAATGCAAAAGCAGCATACACCGCATACCATGCCACCATCAGGATAATGCAGAACGTGCAGAAACGCATCTGGGCAGCACGACGGCGGAACATAAATATAGCCATAAACTGCAGTACGGCAGCAATAGCCATTATCACCGTCAGCGCCCACGGATGGTTCTCAGCGGTAATCTCCAAGTATATACACATCGTGCTCAGCACAAAGCTGGCAAGTATGTACAAGGTCTGAATCCGTTGGATCATAACAATCAGATATCCTCCTCGATATCTGCGCCCTGCTGCGGAGTACGGTAATAGATGCGATGGTCCAGGAATTCCTCAGTTGCCAGCAGAGTAGGCTTCGGCAATTTCTCATAATAGCGGCTTATCTCGATCTGCTCGCTGTTCTCAAAAACCTCCTCCAGCGAATCGCTCGCCGTTGCAAACTCCTGCAACTTCTGGTTCAGCTCACGCTTCATCTCCGCACTAATCTGGTTAGCACGCTTTGCGATGATAGCAACACTCTCGTAAATATTACCCGTCTCGTCGGACAGAGTCATAACATCACGTGTCACCGTATTGGTGGGAGCATTAGTCTTCTTGTAATCCATATCTGTGTATTTTCTATTTGTCCTGATTCATTTAGTCGGCATACTCGTCATTGCTACCATGCTTCTTGACGAATCCGTCACTCTTCGTAAAGATCGTCTGAGCCTCGGCCAGATACCTGCTCTCCGGATAATCGTTCCTGAAGGCATAGTATTCGTCGATACAGTCACGATACCTCTGCACGCGCTTTGTCTCCACGCTCTGCTCAGCAAGATGATATTTGGCACGCAGTATCATGATCGACAGCTCCTCGCGGCGCCAAGCCTCAGCATAAGGAAAGTCACGCAACGCATTCTCGGCAGTAACCACACAAGCCTCCCAGTTGCTACCGCCAAACTGGCAGTTCATCATATACGAGCCCAGGTCGTAATACAGCTTTGCAGCCAGATACTCCTTCTCGACCAGACGGTCCTGCAGCTGGAATATCATATTCTGCGTCTGGCTCTTGATGCTCGTCGAGGGATAGTTGTCCAGGAACTCCTGGAACTCCTTGATAGCATCGTACGTCGACTGCTGGTCCAACCTGGCATCCGGTATCATGTTGTACAGCGACAGGCCGCAGTAGTAGCGTGCATACTCGACATAAAGACCGCGAGGATACATCTGGTAATACTTGCGGAAATACTGGGCCGCCGTCTCGTAATCCTTCTGGCAGTAGTTGCTCATAGCCAGGATATACAGGCTCTCCTCGGCATACGCCGTACCCTTCAGTATGGTAACTACATCCGCAAAAAGCAAGCTGGCACTCGCATACTTGCCCTCGGCAAAATACTGCTTGCCGACCTCGTACTTGTACTCAAAGTCCGTCGTCTTCTCCAGGGCAGTCATCCTCGAACAGGAAGAACCCACCCCAGCCAGCAAAGCCAGTAAAACTATGATTATATGCTTCTTTTCCATACTTTCGGCGTGCAAATATACAATAAATAATATTAAATGTTACCAAGAGTGACACAAAAAACTGCCTTACACAAGCCTTTTTAACTATTATTGTCGTAACTTTGCCTCACACACAGCTATCAGACCGCTATGGATTTCCAGCTCACAGCAGATTACAGACCCACAGGAGACCAGCCCGAAGCAATACGGCAGCTCACCCAAGGCGTCCTGGACGGAGTACCCGCACAAGTCCTTCTTGGCGTTACCGGCAGCGGCAAGACATTTACTATGGCAAACGTAATCGCCAACGTAGGCAAGCCCACCCTGATACTCTCCCACAACAAGACCCTCGCCGCCCAGCTGTACGGCGAGATGAAGCAGTTCTTCCCCCGCAATGCCGTCGAATACTACGTCTCGTACTACGACTACTACCAGCCCGAGGCATACATCCCCTCCACCGACACATACATCGAGAAGGACCTTGCCATCAACGAGGAGATAGACAAGCTGCGCCTCGCCTCCACCTCCGCCCTCCTTTCCGGGCGCAAGGACGTCATCGTCGTCAGCTCCGTCAGCTGCATATACGGCATGGGCAACCCCACCACACTATCCGAGAGCAGCATAGACCTCAGGGTCGGGCAGCACGTCGACCGCAACGAGCTCCTGCGCCGCCTGCTCAGCGCCCTCTACCTCAGGAACGACGTCAGCTTCTCACGTGGCGAGGTACGCGTAATAGGCGACACCCTGGACATCTGGCTCGCATACGCAGACACCGTCCTGCGCGTCACCTTCTGGGACGACGAGATCGAATCCCTGCAAGAACTCAACCCCGAAAGCATGCAGCGCCAGGGCACCTTCATGGATTACCGCATATACCCCGCCAACCTCTTCATGACAAGCCAGGACACCCAGGAGAAGGCAATACGCCAGATAGAGCAGGACCTGGAACAGCAAATCCAATATTTCACCGGCATAGGCAAATCCCTCGAAGCAAAGCGCATCGACGAGCGCGTACACTATGACATCGAGATGATACGCGAGCTGGGCCATTGCTCCGGCATCGAGAACTACTCGCGCTATTTCGACGGCCGCCAACCCGGCCAGCGCCCCTACTGCCTGCTCGATTTCTTCCCCGACGACTACCTGCTCATCGTCGACGAGAGCCACGTCACCATACCACAGGTCCGTGGAATGTACGGTGGTGACCAGGCACGTAAGAAAAACCTTGTCGAATACGGCTTCCGCCTCCCCGCAGCCAAGGACAACAGACCACTGCACTTTGACGAGTTCGAACAACTCACGCCACAGACAATCTACGTCTCCGCAACCCCCGAAGACTACGAACTTGAAAAGAGCGAAGGCATTGTCGTCGAACAACTTATACGCCCCACCGGGCTTCTCGACCCACGCATCGAGGTACGCCCCTCAAACAACCAGATCGACGACCTGATGGAAGAGATACAGCTACGCATCGAACGCCACGAACGCGTACTCGTGACCACACTCACTAAGCGGATGGCCGAGGAACTCAGCGAATACCTCCTGCATCACGACATCAGCACCGCATACATACATTCCGAGGTTGACACCCTCGAACGCGTCCAGATCATGGACAACCTGCGCAACGGCAAATACGACGTACTCGTAGGCGTCAACCTCCTGCGCGAAGGCCTTGACCTCCCCGAGGTCTCGCTCGTAGCCATCCTGGATGCCGACAAGGAAGGCTTCCTGCGCTCACACCGCAGCCTCACCCAGACAATAGGACGCGCAGCACGCAATGTCAACGGCCTTGCCATCATGTATGCCGACAACATCACCGACTCCATGCAGAAGACCATCGACGAGACAAACCGCCGCCGCGAAAAGCAGATGCAATACAACCAGGAGCACGGCATAACACCCACACAGATACGCAAGACCCGCACCATGACCGACCTGCTCGAACTCCGCCAGAACCAGACAGCATCCTCCGCCCCCGTCTACACCTTGCCCGAGACCGAAGCCCTGAAGGTTGCCGAGGTTATCGGAGACCAGATGACACAGGAACAGCTGCGCAAAGCCATAGACACTACCAAAAAGCAGATGCAGGAAGCCGCCAGGAAACTCGACTTCATTACCGCAGCACAGCTCCGTGACAAGATGCTCAGCCTAATGCAATACATCAACGACTAAATACAGAACCCCATGGTAAACGATTACACGCTCAACACCCTTATCGCACTTGCAGAAGCCTACGAAGGCTGCATCCCATTCCACCTCGCAGGCATATCACAAGTCCGCACAGACGAAGACCTCAACGTCTATATCGACATGGAAGACGGCCGCACCCTGCTGCCCCACGAAGCCGACGAAGCCCGGATAAACGAAGCTATCATGCTATGGCGCAACGACCACGGCCCCTATTTCCAGAAGATACTTGGAGCCATGATGTAAGATCATTAAAAACAAAACAATAGATAACGATGAACCGCGAGATTGATTTAAGCGTATCTGCCTATGGCGTAACACGCCCTCTCGACTACGATGTAGTCATACTACCCTGGGGTGCCACAGAGCCCCACAACCTGCATCTGCCGTACCTTACCGATGCTATTCTGGCCCACGATGTAGCAGTTGATTCTGCCCAGCTGGCCATGAATGAATACGGCATCCGTGCTATGGTGCTGCCACCTGTGGCGATGGGAGCCCAGAATCCTGGCCAGCGCGACCTGAAATTCTGCATTCATTACCGATATGACACCCAGCGTGCCATCCTTGCCGATACAGTGGCATCGCTGCATCATCAGGGTTTCAGGAAATTGCTCATCATCAACGGGCACGGAGGTAACACCTTCAAGAGCATGATTCGTGACCTGGCTGTGGACTACCCGGATTTCTTCATTCTTTCCAGCGAATGGTTCACCGTCCTGCCCGGTAAGGAGTGGTTTGACGAACCGGGCGATCATGCCGACGAGCTGGAGACCTCCGTAATGATGCATTACCATCCCGAACTTGTCAACCTGAGTGAGGCGGGTCCCGGATGTGCCAATGCCTTTGCCCTGCAGAGCCTGCGCGAGAAAACCGCCTGGCTGCCGCGTCATTGGACACGTGTCACCACCGATACAGGCATCGGCAATCCCCACCTTGCTACGGCTGAGAAGGGAGGTCGGTTTGCGGAGGCAGTCGTCCGTAAGTATGCCTTGCTCCTGAAGGAGCTTGCTGCTGTGGAAAGTGAGCGGGATTTCTATTTTTCCGGCGAGACATTGTAGATTATAAAAAAAATAATATCTTTGCGGTGTCACACCATACTATTACAAACTAATACTGATTTGCTATGAAGAAGACAAGGAATCTTTGGCTGATGGGTGCAATGGCACTCGTGGCCGCCGTGATGACTGCCTGCGGAGGCGGCAGTAACAGTCCCGAGTCAGAGGCTGCTGCACTGCCTACTGACGGTATCCTGGGTGTGTTGCCCAAGGTGGTTGCCGAATACGAGGCTGCCGAAGCTGCTGCAGCGGCAAAGTATGACGAGCTGAAGGCTTCTGATCCCGAGAAGGCAAACGAATTCTGGATGGATTATATCGGTCAGGGAAATACGACGAGGTTCAAGAAGGAAACGCTGCCTGCTGTCTCCAAGACATTGGAGGGCAAGGAGATCCCTGGCGAGGTTGCAGAGGGGCTTCCCATTCGTCTTGAGGGTAATTTCGTGCTGAATGACAGCCGCGATGCTTATGCAACGGCTGTGTTTACTGCCGAGGCTTCGAACGAGACATTTGTGTATAATTTCATTCCCGTAGCGTTTGATACCGACGGTAATGCGATTTCTATGGCACGTAGCGTCAGCTTCAGCGACTATCCCATAAATGAGGGCAAGGAACTGTCCATTCGCTTCTACATAAGCGTTAACGACTATGATGCAGCAGGATGGGCCCGCCTGGGCAAGATTGTGGTAATGGACAAGACTACGGATGCCTTTAAGCAGGCTGAGGAATACATCAAAGCCCAGAAAGAGGCTTTCAAGAACAAGGAATAGCGTAATCTGAAGAATTTAGAACTCATAGCCGAGGTCCACGAAGAAATACGGCTTCCTGGTACGGTTGCTATAGCCCAGCGTAGCACCCAGCGGACCGAATATAGTATTATAGTAATAGCCTATCTGTCCGCCCAATATGGTACGGTTGTCAAATATTTCCTTTAACTTTTCAGCCTGCTGAGCTGCAGAGAAGCGGAAGAGCACGTAATGGTTGCTCGCAATACGCTGCTGAGCCTGCAGCTGTACGGCAATGAAATGTCGGTCCACATACTCTATGTTGCCCACACCGGCCAACGGCATCTGCTGATCGGCATAGTGCCCGAACACATTACCGCCCACCAGGTTTGCGAATATCGACGGAATCACATCACCGAAAAGCAACCGGCCATACACCATCGGCTGCAGCGTGAAGCGCTTGCCGAACGTGAACGACATACGCCAGTCCGCACTCACGTCGCTCAATCCCGTCTGCCCCTCCAGCTTCAGGAAATTATCCGTCAGATAAGCATACCCCGCATGGAAACGCGCACCACGCGTAGGGAATACCCAGTTGTCCTCGCTGTTGAACTCAATCCTGGCACGATAGCTAAAATAGTGTCCGTTTTTCAATGCCTCCGTATCATGAGTCTTGTCAGCCATAAGCTTGTCGATATACCTGATATAGTCCCAACGCAGGCCCAGCTGTATGTTGAAATGCTTCACGTCAAAATCAAACGGCAGCACCTCGGCCTGATGATGATGGCACAGAATGCTGTAGTCATGATCACCCTTGTAATACACATCCACATCGCTGCGGTGGAAGACATACGACACCGAAGGCTTAGTGAAGCTGCGCGGATGGAACACCCAGTCGCCACGCACCTTTATACGCTTGCCCAGCCTTACCCTAATGTCTGCACTCATAGGCATCTGGGTCTTGAACGGAACCTCCACGCTGCCCTGCAGCGAAGCATGCTCCTCGCTGTCGTAGCGCATACCCACATGCAATTGTATTGACTTGCGCTGACCAGCAGAGATAATCACACGCACACCGTCGCCATGCGGCACAAAGCGGCACTCCGCACTCTGGTAGAACAGATCCGTACGCATACAGGTAGTGATCTGGCTCGCTGTCAGCGCATCTATGCTGTCCCTCTTGTGGAAATGGAATTTCTGGCGCAAGTACATCTCCGTCTGAGGTGTCATATTCTCGAAAGTATAGTCCACCACATGATACCTCTCCGTCATAGCCCTGGGACGCAAGGGATGCAGAATTGCCGGTCGGAAAGTGGAATCGACACCTATCCGCTGCTTCAGCGCCATGATCTCGTCCCAGTGGCTCATAGCCTCCTCCTCGCCCCGGCGTATCAGCGTATCTATTGCAGCAGCAGAGAAACTTGCCGAGCCGTAACCCTTCGTATTCACCTGCATGTGCAGATCCGTTATAGCCAGGTTATCCTCCACCTTGTTCTTACAGTTCACGTCCACTATCTGGCTTATGATGCTCATCGTACCCCCCAGGTCCTCCGCTGACTTAGGAGCACCTTGCACCGTAACGCCAATTATGATGTCAGCCCCCATCTCACGCGCCAGGTCAGCAGGATAGTTGTTCTTCAGGCCACCGTCCACCAGCACCATGTCCCCCAGCCTCACAGGCGAGAAAGCACCCGGTATAGACATCGAAGCACGCATCGCCTGTGGAAGCCTGCCGCTGTGGAAATCCACCTCGCTGTTATCTATGATGTCCGTTGCCACACACGCAAACGGAATAGGCAGGTCCTTCGAGAAATCCAGCGAGTCCGTATACCCCGTACACAGCTGCAGGAACAGCTCCGCCAGGTTCTTGCCCCTTATCAGGCCACCCGCATTCACATCCCTCTTGCCTATGACCAGACCCGTCGTAAAGATATACGTATACTGGCGCATCCTGTCCTTCAGGCTCTGGTTGCGCAAGTTCTCCTTGTCACTTATTATATACGACCAGTCCTGAGCACGCGCCACCGAATCCAGCGCATTCGCATTATAGCCTATGGAATAAAGGCCGCCCACTATGCTGCCCATCGACGTACCCGTAACGATATCAATAGGAATGCCAGCCCTCTCCAGCACCTTCAGCACACCGATATGAGCCATGCCCTTGGCACCGCCGCCACTCAGCACGACAGCAACCTTCTTGCGTTTACCGTCTTTTTTCGCAACACCACTACCCTCCTGATGAGCAACAGCCACAATACAGAACACCATTGCAGCTGCAAAAGCCAAAAACCTCGCCTTCATTTCACCAACTGCCTTACAGAAAAATCAAAGTAAGTATCCGGGAACGGCTCGTCCCTCAGCGTAAAGTGCCACCACTCCGTATCCAGAGGCACAAAGCCGTGACGCATCATCGCATTGCGCAGTATCATACGGTTGCGGAACTGCTCCTCCGTAATCGAACGTCCGGCAGGACTCTTGCCGTTGTCACCAGTGTACACACCCGTCTCCGGATTACCGCAGAAATCAGGATGGCTCTCGGGCCCGAACCAGTCAAACGTACCACCCATGTCCAGTTCCTTCTCCGTATCCATGTCAAACAACGTCAGGTCCACCGTCGAACCCCTCGTATGGCCGCTCAGCTCATATATATACCCCAGCTCGAACAGCACACCCTTGTCCAGGTCCGGATAGAAATACCTCCTCATCAGCGTGTCATCCACAGCCTCCGCCCAACGCACAAAGTTGTCCACCGCACGCTGCGGACGGTAAGCATCATATACCTTCAGCCGGTAGCCCAGCCCCTTCACATCGTCACTCACAGCACGCAGACTGTCCGCAGCAACCCCCGTCAGCAGCGCCGTAGGCTCCATGTACCCCTCAATCCTCGTACCCACGAAATTATACGTACCAAAATAACGTATCTCCAATATAGCATCAGGCACAGCATCCGTAAGCGTCACAAACCCGCTCGAATCCGTCGACGGCATCCTCACCATCCCCTCCTTGTCCTTCACGTCACGCCCCGCCTGTATCAGAACCACCACCATCCAAATACCCATCACCATACACACGATAAATGACAGATACATAATCCTGCTCCTACTCATAATCCACAGTATTTTTTTTAGTTATTAACCCCTCTATTTCACATTTTTCCGAGTCAAAGATATTAAAAAATAACAATCAAATCCCGAAAAAGCCCACATTTTACATCCTGCGCCCTGCTTTTTACCCCCGATAACAAAAAAAGCCCCGCGTTTGAGGTGAACCCCGAAAGTTAGACAAAAAACTTTCGGGGTTTATTATGTTAGAAAGAAAAAGAAAGAAACATGATTACGCAGACCGTCTAAAGTATATGCGGCTATTAGA
>Ga0256405_10003924_pt1 | contig 29318 bp, 20 predicted proteins | sample RumenRJG_02DNA_FD_189096 | JGI IMG/M metagenome (GOLD analysis project Ga0256405, IMG submission 189096) | Bovine rumen microbial communities from Lethbridge, Alberta, Canada - RJG_02 | ecosystem: Host-associated > Mammals > Digestive system > Stomach > Rumen | place: Canada: Alberta... | reverse complement strand
GAACTCTGCGGTAGCACTCGTCTGGGTCTGATCAAGTATGTTATGGCTCTGATGAACGGTGCCCGTCTGGGTATCGCCGCACAGAGTGTAGGTGTTGAGCAGGAGGCTTACAACGAGGGTCTGGCTTACGCTAAGGAGCGTCAGCAGTTTGGTGACAAGATCATCAACTTCCCCGCTGTTTACGATATGCTCTCTCGCATGAAGGCTAAGCTCGATGCTGGTCGTTCACTGCTGTATGAGACAGCCGCTTACGTTGATATCTACAAGTGCTTGGAGGATATCGAGCGCGACCGCAAGCTCACACCTGAGGAGAAGCAGGAGCTCAAGAAGTACCAGCGCTTGGCCGATGCATTCACACCACTGGCCAAGGGTATGAACTCAGAGTACGCCAACCAGAATGCTTACGATGCTATCAGCATCCACGGTGGTTCAGGTTTCATCATGGAGTACAAGAGCCAGCGTCTGTTCCGCGACGCTCGTATCTTCTCTATCTACGAGGGTACTACTCAGTTGCAGGTTGTTGCTGCTATCCGTTACATCACCAACGGCACCATGCTCAACAATATCAAGGATATGTTGGCAGGTCTCGAGGTTAGCGACAGCTTGAAGAACCTGAAAGCTCGCGTTGAGAAGCTCATCCCTGTTTACGAGGAGGCTCTTAACAATGTTAAGACTCTGGACAATCAGGATGCTCACGACTTCCTGGCTCGCCGTCTCTACGACATGACCGCCGAGTTGGTAATGAGCCTGCTCATCCTGCGCGACGCAACCAAGGCACCTGAGCTCTTCGAGAAGAGTGCTAACGTATACGTTCGCATGGCCGAGGAAGACGTACTCGGTAAGAGCGCTTACATCAAGGCATTCCAGGTTGAGGATCTCGAAAGCTTTAAGGCTAACAACGAAGAGGTTGAGGCTTAATTAGTCTCATCTATATAAAAAAGTCCGATGAATCTTCTGGTTCATCGGATTTTTTCGTATCTTTGTGCCCTAGATATGACAGATAAAGAATTAGATGAACGTGTAGCCCGTGCAGTGGACAACTTCATGCAGGGTTATGGCTGCTGCCAGAGTGTAGTAGCAGCTTTTGCAGACCTGTATGGGCTGGATGATACCTTGGCTAAGAAGATAGCCGCAGGCTTTGGCGGCGGTGTTGGCAGGCTAAGGATGATGTGTGGAGCAGTTTCTGGTATCGTTATGCTTGTTGGATTGGATTGTGGTCAGACAGAAGGTTCCGACCGTGAAGGGAAATCGGCATGTTATAAGGTAGTACAGGATCTGCTAGCCAAATCAAAAGAGGAGAACGGCAGTTTGATTTGCGCAGAGATACTTGGTATTAAGGGGTACGAGAAAGCAAGCTCAAGCTATGTTGCTTCAGCCCGTACAGCAGAGTACTATAAAACAAGACCTTGCGCCGCTAAAGTAGAAAGCGCCGCAAGGATATTTGCTGAGTATCTCAAAAACAAAACTACATGATTCCCTGGTCTCCAAGGTAAGAATCCTTGAAGCCTAAGAAATAGAGCACACCATCAAGTCCGATGGTGTTAATGCTCTGTTTGGCATTAGCTACCACACGAGGCTTTGCGTGGAATGCAATACCAAGTCCAGCCTCACTAATCATTGGCAGGTCGTTAGCACCATCGCCCACAGCTATAGTCTGAGCCAAGTTTACTTTCTCTACCTGAGCTATCAGTTTAAGCAGTTCTGCCTTACGGTGTCCATCCACAATCTCGCCCACATAATTACCGGTAAGCTTTCCATCCTCGCCAATCTCCAGTTCGTTGGCATAAACATAGTCTATGCCATAACGGCGCTGCAGGTACTCACCGAAGTATGTGAATCCTCCAGAAAGGATTGCAATTTTATAACCACAAGTCTTCAGGATGGTCATTAGTCGATCCACGCCCTCTGTAATAGGCAGGTTCTCGGCTATCTCCTGCATAACACTAACATCGAGACCCTTAAGCAGCTTCACCCTGCGAGTGAAACTCTCCTTAAAGTCAATCTCACCACGCATAGCACTCTCTGTTATGGCGCGTACCTGATCACCCACTCCATTGCGTTCAGCAAGTTCGTCGATACACTCTGTCTGTATGAGTGTAGAATCCATATCGAAACAAATAAGACGGCGCATACGACGGAACATATCATCCTTCTGGAACGAGAAGTCCATCTCCATCTCACTCGACAGTTTCATCAACTTCGACTGCATCTCCTGACGGTTGGCAGGTTCGCCTCGCAACGAGAACTCGATACAAGCACGAGTGTGAGTAGCTGGGTTCTTGATACTCTTACGACCTGTAAGACGCAGGATAGAGTCGATGTTCAAACCCTGATCGGCAATGATACGCGTGGCAGCCTCGATCTGACGGGCCTCCAACTGGCGGCCAAGTACCATCAGAATATATCGGTTCTTTCCCTGATGGCCCACCCAGTCTTCATACTCATCATCTCCGATGGGTGAGAAACCAATGTTGACGCCAAGTTCTGTGGCCTTAAACAACAGTTCCTTCATCACCTGACCAGAATGGATTTCGTCCATACGTATCAATATGCCCAACGATAGTGTTGAGTGAATGTCGGCCTGACCAATATCTAATATCTGTGCATCGTATTTTGCAAGAATCGCCATGATTGATGCTGTAAGTCCTGGGCGATCCTGACCAGTAATTCTAACTAATATCTGTTCTTGCTTTGTTTCCATATCTCTTAATTCAAAATCCATTTATATCACTTACATAGTGCATTACATACTTTATCCTGAAAATTACGGCCATCATCGGCTTTCATAATACCCTGATTTATAATGCTGAATACCAGCATGTGGTTATTTGCGGCAACAGCATATCCTGCCAATGACGATACACCTGTGACAGTACCTGTCTTTGCTCGTACATTAATATGTGCAGGACCATCCTTCATGCGTTTCTTTAGAGTACCGTCCTCACCTGCGATAGGCAGCGACACATACAAATCGCGTATAATACTTGATTTTCTATATGCATAAATTAGCAGCTTGGCAAGGAGTTCTGGGGTTACATAATTGTAAAGTGACAGTCCGCTACCATCAGCAATCTTATACTGACCTGTTACACCAGCTCTCGAAAGTGTTTTCTTAACCTGCTGACGGGCGTGAGATGCCTTAGCAGGATGAGCTCCAGCAGCTGCAGCCAACTGATAGAACATCGACTCTGCATAAAGATTATCGCTGTTCTTCATCATCGGCTCCAATATATCTACCAACTGATGACTGCGGGTACATAGCAGCAACGCATTCTTAGGTAGCGTTCCGTTTGTAGCAGGGCCGTCAACGTAAATACTATCCTTATCCAACTGTTTAGTGAAACAGCTGATAAATTCATCCTTCTTTTCTATCAACAGCGGGGTAAGCATTGGATTGTCATCATCCCAACACCATCCTTCGCCAAGCAGGTCCTGATCCTTAAAACCTGTAACAGCAATAATCTTTCCTCGGAACGTGTGTATGCCGAGCGCCTTTACACTTTCGGAAAATGCAGCCATATCTGTTTTATCAAACAAGGGATCCATACCGCCTACACAATACAGGTCGCCAATAAGCACACTATCCTTTACGCTGCCTGTGTAGTAAAGCGATGTCTTGAACTCGTATTTACCACCCAACTGATCCAACGCAGAAATTGATGTAAGCAGTTTCATGGTAGAAGCAGGCCTCATAGTCTGCTTAGGATTAAAGGTATAAAGCGTTGAATCAGCAGTAAGGTCATATACCATCATTCCTAATTGCGTGTATTGCAGCATGGGGCTACTAACCAACGTATCAAGTCGGGCTTGTAAGTTTTGCGGCCAAGGTAATTCTACCTTAGCCGTGTCTACCTGGGTTGTGTCAACCTTCAGCACATCGACAGTCTGCGCCTGCATACTGCCCATTGAGCCAATCCATAAAAGTGCTAATATACTATTTCTGTAACTCTTTAATATCTTCATTTTTAATTCACAAATCTCTTAGTTTCGCTGATATGTTGATACCAGCTTGCGTATCGCTTTGTCAAGCGACTCTGAGGGTTCTATAATGTTATAGTTGCTCCAGTATTCTGGATCCATAAAGTATTCCACCTTATCATAATATGCATCATGCGAATCGAACGAGTTCCGACTCACTATCGGCTTTACATTTTCCGATTCACTATCAGTAACAGCCATCTCGCAAGTAGCAGTAAACGAAGTACTGAACAGTCGTTTCTTCCAGTCGCAATTAAACTTAAAAGTATTACGAAGATAGCTAATACGCGTTATACCGTCAATATAGCGATAGTCAACTACACACGACAACTCTTTTGGTTTAAACCTTACCCCAATAGGCTTGCGCACCAACATGGTACGGGTTGCCTTATCCTTGTCGCTCATATCCAGACTAAGTTCTATACGGGTAAATGCCAAACGCTCGTTATCTATATAAAGCTTTCCATGATATAACGCCCATTCTCTTTGGTAAAGGGGCTCGATAAGAACCACCATCTGCATTCGGTCGTTGATGAACTCAGGAGTGCCCCAGCTAAAGCTATAAGCATCCAAATCCTCCTTATTCAGCAAAAGATCATAGTTCTTAACTACGTCAAGCTGAACAGGCAGTACCGGTCCACCCATCACCTTAAGTCCAAGTGTATCACCTTGCTTCTGACTTAGCAGACGACGACCTTTCACTATAGCCACCCTGTCACGACCTATACCACGCGTGTATGGTGTTTTATACATATCCTCAACACCTTCGGCCACATATATAAAGTGCTTACGTTTCATTGCTGTTTCGCGATAGAATGCCTTAAGCAATTCTGGTTTGCGACTGTAGTTATCGGGGATCTTCTGTATTGCAATCTCAACGATCTCACGTGGATCACCAGTTCTTACAACCACCTCTCGCAACTGTATCACAGTAGGCTGAAGTTTAATTTTCAGTTGCTCTGTCTTTCCTGCTTCAAGGGCTACTCGCTTTGTCTTGTAGCCCAGATGCGACACGGTTACGTTTTTGGGAGTTTCACTTAGTTTCAGTACGAAGGCCCCATCATCGTTTGTAACCACCGATATACGGCCAACAGAGACACTAACTTGAGGCAACGGGTGCCCCGTCTTCTCATCAATAACGGTTCCACCAATGGTAATCTGCTGTGCCAGCGCCACCATCGGAACCAATAACATTAATATAAGCCATAGTCGTTTCATTGTTGTAATAGTTTGGTATTGTTTTGTGCAAAGATACAAAAAAAACGCCAAGATGCAAAGAATATTCGAAAATTTAAGTAATTTTGCAGCAGATTTGTGACAATTACATTATCAGTAGTATGGTATACAAGTATGATTTCCTAGTGATAGGAGCCGGCGTAGCGGGCATGAGCTACGCACTGAAGGTGGCTCGCGCCAACAAAGGCAGAGTATGTATGATCTGTAAGACATCGCTCGACGAGGCCAACACCTCGTTTGCTCAGGGCGGCGTGGCATCAGTCACCAATCTCGAACTGGATAACTTCGAGAAGCATATTGAAGATACAATGATTGCAGGCGATTACATCAGCGATCCAAAGGCCGTAGAACAAGTAGTAAAAATGGCCCCAGAACAGATACGTGAATTGGTGAACTGGGGTGTGAACTTTGACAAGACTAACGAGGGTAAGTTTGACTTGCATCGTGAAGGCGGACACTCTGAGTTCCGCATACTGCACCACAAGGACGATACTGGTGCAGAGATACAGCGCGGACTGATGGAGGCTGTACGCAACAATCCCAATATCGACATCAAGGAAGACCACTTTGCTGTAGAGATTATCACCCAGCACCACCTGGGCGTACGTGTAACACGTCGCTCGCCCAACATCCAGTGCTATGGTGCCTACGTGCTGAACCCTGAGACTCAGAAGGTGGACACATATCTGGCCAAGATGACTGTGATGTGTACAGGTGGTTGTGGTGCCGTATACGTAACGACTTCAAACCCAGTCATCGCTACTGGCGATGGCATTGCGATGGTTTATCGCGCCAAGGGAACAGTGGCCGACATGGAGTTTGTACAGTTCCACCCAACTGTACTCCATAATCCAAAGGAGACTCATCCTGCCTACCTTATCACTGAGGCTATGCGTGGCTATGGCGGTATCTTGAAATTACCAAATGGCGAAGAGTTTATGCAGAAGTACGACGAGCGACTGTCGTTGGCCCCACGTGATATCGTAGCACGTGCCATAGATAAGGAAATGAAGATACACGGACTGGATCACGTTTGTCTGGATGTAACTCATAAAGATCCTACTGAGACCAAGAAGCACTTCCCCAATATCTATCAGAAGTGCCTGTCTATGGGTATAGACATCACCACCGATTATATCCCTGTTCGTCCTGCGGCCCATTACATGTGCGGCGGTATCAAGGTTGACCTGAACGGACAAACCTCTATCGAGCGCCTGTATGCCCTTGGCGAGTGTTCTTGCACAGGTCTGCATGGTGGTAACCGTCTGGCTTCGAACTCACTTATCGAGGCTGTGGTATATGCAGAAACAGCAGCCAAGAACTCGCTTGAGCATGTAGACTATTACGAGTTCAACGAGAAGGTGCCAGAGTGGAATGACGAAGGCACTATGACCAACGAGGAGAAGGTGCTTATCACACAGAGCGTGAAGGAGGTAAATCTGATAATGTCAAACTATGTAGGTATCGTGCGTTCAGACTTACGATTGCATCGCGCCTGGGATCGACTGGACATGCTATACGAGGAAACTGAGCGATTATTCAAGCGCGTACGCGCCACCCGAGATATCTGTGAGCTTCGTAATATGATCAATGTAGGTTACCTCATCACCCGTTGGGCTCTGGAGCGTAAGGAATGCCGAGGTCTCCACTACACCACCGACTATCCTGTACATGCTTACGATAAATAACAACAATCCCCGCTATACAGCGGGGATTTATTTTATCTGGTAAGCGAGAACTTCATGGAAATACCAAAGTCGTGAGTGGTAGTTGGATAGCTGTTGCTTGATAGCAGCGGCGTGTTTGTCTGGCTATCAAAGTAGGCCGTCAGGGTTAACAGACGCGATAGTGTATAATCGGCCATAAACGAGAACTTAAATGCCGAGTTACCGCTTGATGCTGATGACACTCCTGTAGCGATATCGCGTGTGATGGCAGCCTGTTTGCGCAAAGACATATCAAGACGGAGATTAAGGTCGTGATTTACACCAGTCTTGCTTGATTTCCTTACTGAGCTGTTATTATTAGAATTTCCCGACTTGGATTTAGGATTCTGCGCCTTGCTAACACGACGATTACCCTTGGCTCCGAAGAGGTTGAAATCATGAATCTTATATGCCAACCCCACAACCCAGTCCTTGCTGAGCGATTCGTTTAGCTGCACACTGGTCATAGATAGGTTTAGTGTACGGGTAGTGCGATATTCAATCTTGGCAGTAAGGTCATTCTGGAATGTGGCATCAATACCCAATAGTGGTGAGAACGCCTCATTAATACTTACAGTAGAGTAGCTGGTATTAACATAACTACCCACGCTATATACACTCTTATAGGCATGGTTAAGATTAAGACTCTTAAGATGATTCTGCACCCAAGGCAGTTTTGACAAGCCACCATATCTGATACTCCAGTTGGGCAGCAACCGCGTTAAAGCAGGGAATATATCTAGCGAATTACCTGCACCCGATGTGTAAGCAGAGAGGAATGCCGGTATCAGTACTTCAGCCGAATACTCTCCCCCTACCCTCTGCTGGAACTCTGGGATAATCTCGCGGAAATGATCGAATGCTGCAGAATGGTAACCATTGTCAGCATTACCCATGCCAGCTAAAGCTCCACGCAGCGAGATGGTCGTCATGCTAAATGAACCGCTAAGTGTTGTAGGCATGCCATCGTACATATACTGAACGCTCTTGGCACGGTTATCAGTACGAGAAGCTGTGAGATCAATCTTCAAGTCGCGTATAGGTTCGAGCACAGCCTTTATCTGCAGGTCCTTACTCATATTGATATTGGCAGGAGTAGACACGTTATCATTATTAAGCATCCAACCACGATCCATTGCTTTATCGATATATCCATCGCCCATCAGACCGAATGCAAAGTCGAGACCAGGTGCCAATGCGCCACCCGACTTATTCTGTCCAAGCATATCGCCTACATTTGGCATAAATCCAGGCAACAGCATAGAGTACTGTGTGCGATAGCTGATGTTTACGCTGCGAACCATCATGAGCAGTCTGGCCACACTCTGAGCTGGCTTGTACCACCATTCGGTTTCGATATCGCGCTTCACCTTTACCGAATCCTTGGCACCAGACTTCTGATTAGCCGCAACTTTTGATGGCGATGCTGATTTCTTTGTATTCTGTTTGTTATTAGCATTTTTCTTAGTTGATGCCGACTTCTTGAACCGATCGTTTACCTTCTTAAGGAACGGAATATGATTGTAGAGTGTTTCAAGGTTCAGCGCACTGTTGATGTTGACATTACGATTACTGGTAATGGTGTTACCAAGACTTGTTCCATCCTCAAGTTCTGTACCGCGAACCCATGTATATTTTGCGGTGTACGATGCATCGGCGTTCAGCCAATCAAAGATAGGCAGTTTATTGAGTGGCAACTGATAAGATGCCGATACCTGTTGCTGATAGTCAAGTGGTGTACCCCAGTTGAGTATACTCTGCTTAACCGAATCCTTCCAAGCAACATACTGGTCGGGATAGAGGTCCTTGTTGATAGGTGTATAAGGCTCTTCAATCTCAGCTCGGGTAGCCGACTGGAAGCTGAAGTGGAGATTTTTGGTAAAATCCCATCGCAAAGAGAAATCACGATTCCACAGGAACTGTTCTGAGAAGGTTAGCGGCAGGTTCTGGTTCTCGATGCTTTCAAGATCGCGCTCTTGCAACTCGTAGTAGTTACGGGTCATCTCTGTGTTGAATGCCACGCTCTGGGGCAGGTAGTTAAAGCTAAGCGATTTTGGGAAATTAAGCCACTTCGACTTACCTTTCAGTTTCTTGAACGGCTCCCATGACTTATATACTGGCGAGTAGCTGTAGTTAAGTGCTCCACGCCATTGGTCTTCTTTCTCGTAAACGGTAGTCTTGCCTGATGTATTGCGATGAGAATGACTATATGAGAACGAGAAGTTAGCAGGATCGTAAGGCATGGGGTGACGCTTGGTCTTTAGTCCCCAACGCAGATTCGACAGCGAGAAGTTTGTGTTGCGCGTCTTAGTTACAGCAATGCTCTCTATGCTATCGCGTTCATGCTGATTGGCAGCACTCTCCAAAGCATCGCTGAGTCGCATATCAGAATCCAAAGGATTATAGCGCGGACGTATTTCCTGATGACTAACCGAGTAGTAAACAGGTGCAGATACCTTGGCTTTGTCGGGGAAGAATTTACCAAGCTCAAACTGGGCTGTAACCGAATACTCTTTCTGCGTATCGGTTGAACGCTGAGTAACACTCTCCTCGAGCCCACCGAAACCATCGCTGATGTATCGGCCAGAAAGGTTTACTGAGCCGAAATCAGACAACTGCACATTCATAGTTCCCGATGCAGCCCATCCACCATCGTTATTACTATCCATCAATCTCAGTTCGTTAACCCAAACTTCACCAGACTTAACATCACCAGAGATGTTACGCACACCAATCATCATAACCTTCACCTCGCCTAACGTTGGATTACCCAAGATACTGATCTTATTACCAGGACGATCGGGATCATAATCGCTGTAGACCTGATTATAACCACCTATACCTTGAGCCTTAGCCATATTACGGGCTTTCTTGAGATGGGTAAACACGTCAAGGTTAACGTCAAGCATATTTTCCTGAGGCCATACCATGCGTCTGTCGGCCATTGAATACTTACTATAGTCACTACGATCGGGAGTAAGCTCAAGCGGAATCTCGTACTCGTAGTAGTTGTTTTTATAGTCGCTACCCATACGCACGAACACGGCCAACTGGTTGTCCTGAAGTCTTGTAGCATCAGGCACCAGATGGTTGGCATGCACAAACATCTGCATGTGTTTATACTGGCGCAAATCGAGGTTTATGTTACGATAAACGGCCTTCGACTCACCATGCTGCAGATCCTTAACAACCATGTTCAGTGCCTGCTCATTGTTCTCAACCAACTGTGGCTGTGATGGGTCGGTAACACGACTTATACCTGGAGGCAGGACATAGTTAACAGGCGTTTTATCGTTGTTCTCCTCGATGTTTACAGCGCTAACCTCAAGCACACCACTCTCGGCACCTGTTCCCAGACTCTGTTTATAAATACGCCACTCTCCGCGTACAAGATCGAGCGAGCCAAAACGCAGTACTATCGGCTTTTGGAATCCTGACAGGAACATACGCATAAAGCGCACGCTGGTGAAATCGCTGATTGAGCCAACCTTGCGCTCATACTCTGTAAGCGGTATGCGGAACTGATACCAGTTAACGCTGGTGGTATCGCCATTACGAAGCTTAACACTGCTGGTACGCATATCAGTTATGAAGCAGTCGGCTGGCGCTGCACCATTACGATAGGCGTCAAGAATCTCGGGCGAGATGCGCACCTTGTACTGATAGTAGCGCTCGTATTCGTTCAGAGTGTAATCCTGGTTTATATCCTCTACATCTGGTCCGCTCTTGTAGCTGGTATCATACGATTCTGTCTGATCCTCGGTCTCGGGCGAGTTGCCTTGTGGATTATTTATACGCTTGTAACGATCCAGAATGCTCTTGCGTTCGCTATCGAAATCAGAACCGCGGAAGTAGTGATAGTCATCGCCAGCAGGGTCTTTGCGCCATGCCTGCATAATACTGTCGTTACTAACAATCGCACCCACAGAGTTGAGCCACTCACTATATGCTCCATACTGCTGTTCCTCTTCGTCAGTAAGACCATTGAAACCTGTATCCTGCTTCTTGCGCGAGCCAGTTGTAGTAGCAAAGGCGTAGGTCTGTGTTGCCTGCACAGGGATTTTTCCCCATTGGGTAGTGGTATAATTCTGACTACCGTCGACGGGCATACCACTCTCATAGAATTTCTTGCCATCACGAAGTATATCCTCGCTCACCTCACCAAGGTTAAAATAGAGGTCACCAGCATAATCAGTAGCAGTTCCTTCCTGACGTGTGTAAATAAACGGATCGAGCAGCCAGAACTCAATATATTCAATATTGGCTTGTTCGAAATCGTTGGTATCTATTTTACGCATCATTCCTCCCCACTTGGTTTCTGGGTTAAGCAAACAACCATCGCTGTTCAGAGAGAGCGAGAGGTTATAAGGTCCACGCTCTTGTGGATAGTATGCAAGATTAAGTATTGGAAGCGTAGAGGTAGCGCCGTTATAAGTGCTCTGGTCACGATTAGGATAGAGCTCTTTTACGTACACCTCGCGCACATAGTGGTTCGACAGCTGATCAAGATCGCTCTTGATATGGGCAGGCGTCAGTGTAGAACTGCGACGGGTGAAGATTGGGTCTACATTATACCACGCCAACAGGGCTCGATTATAACCGCTGGTGACACCTGTCTTATCGCCACTCTCTGTAAACATCGATGGCACACTCGACAGCGTCCACTCCTTTGGATTACTCATATCGAGATAGCTCTTGGTATTCTCGAAATCATCCACATACGATGCATTATCCTGAGTGCCACGAGCAGTACCAGCTATCAGCTGTGCGAACTCACCAGTAAACGATATGTGAGAAGGCTGCTTTACGTGCAGGAACGGTATCTTGTTAAGCATTGATGTGAGCCATTGCGACTCCTGTTTCCAGTTGACATTCAGTCCCCAAATGGTGTTGCTCAGCGGTTCTTCGCCCATGTTAACCTTCGATGTAAGTGCCTGCTCGTGAAGATGCATTATTGTACCACCTATCTGCAGACTCTTCGACAACTCGTACTCCCAGTTGAGTCCCAACATCGTTTTGCGCTGCATGCCATATTCGGTATCCGACTCGAGCGATACACTTACGTTGGTACCAGCATCTATGATGCTCTGATTCAGGATTGTAACCTCACCTGCCGAGTAATCCACAGAGTAATCAGAACCCTCGTTAAGCACAACTCCACCAGCCGTTACTACCACCGAACCACGAGGAACATTATATGCGCCAAGAGAAATGACATTGGCCGACGAGCCTTTGTACTGACCTATCAGCATATACTTATCCTTCTCGGCCACCAGCTTAGCTACGGTCTTTGTGCTATCGTACAATTCGCTGAAAACATACTTCTCTGCCTCAGATACGGGAAGGCCACCGTTAACCAGTTGTTTGCGCAGATAAGCTCCAAAAGGCTCGGCTGAAGGAAGGAACACACGACCATCGCTAACAGTATACCCCTCAACAAAGTCGAAATATCCGTTGGGGTGCAGTTTATTGTTATTATCCAAGCGGTCGCAACCCAACATCTTCAGCAGTGTGGTGCTCTTTACGCGCTGATCAGGGATGTAAGTAAGATAAACGCCAGCTGTATCGCTCTGGTATTTGATATCCAGACGGAACTTGGTCTTCTCTACTCTTGAAGCCAGATAATACACGTTCTTCATCATCAGATGCCAGTTGGCCTGCTGAGGATTATTTGAAGTATTCTTCAGAGCCTTTACGTAGAGAGCCTTTGATGTTTCAGTGATGTCGGCAGCAAACTCACCTACCTTATAGGTAACGCCACCCGATGTAAACTCGAATGCAACGGCCAGAACCTGGTCAGTTTGCAGGCCAGACTTCAGTGAAATATATCCGAGCCCCTTATTGATGGTGTACTCTGATGATGTAAGCAATCGGGCACTTGCAAGCTTCTCGTAATCGCGTCCGCTCTCAAAGTCGGGGATATTAGAAAGGACCGTGTTTGTCTGATCAATATCGCGTGCATCGGAATACTGGGTGGACAGCATATTATACAGTCCATCGGTATTGTTACTTGGCACACTCTGACCACTCTCGCCAAGGTTGGCAACGGCAATAATATTACGGGTATTCGATGTAGTTCCGGTTTTATTTGTAACCCATATTTCTACACGATTTATCTCGATGCCTGTGGTAATATTGGGCAGGGTTGACATAGCCTGATCATAGTGACTACGGAAGTAATGTGAGAGGAAGAAGTGGCGGTTTTCTTCATAATCGGCCACATCCATCTCAAAAGCAGTGGTCTGTGTTCCACCCTTCGACGAAACACTCTTGGTTGTTGATTTCTTCTGCGATAGAACCGTCTGCAGTTTCAATTTTCCGAACTGCATATCTGTACGCACTCCAAACAGGCTGCTTGCGCCCTTAACCAGCGAGTTGTTTGACGGGAAGCTAACGTTTCCTGCCTCAACAAGTTTTATAATCTCGTCTTCCTTACCTTCGTACTTCAGTTTCAGGTTCTGTGAGTCGAAATCAAATGTTGCATCAGTGTTGTAGTTCAGGTTCATGTTAACCTTGTCGCCCACCTTTCCGTTCATATTCAGATTAATCTTCTCGTCAAAGTCAAAGGCTGTAGTCTTGCGGTTACGGATAGGCAGCGATGGATTGTCGGTTTTCTTTATGTTTCCGCCTATCTTCAGCTCGGCAGTTCCCTGAGTCTTTATGCGCACACCACCTGGGCCGAAAATCTTTTCGGCTGGACCCAAGTCGAAGTGCATATCCATAAAATCGAACTTATCCTTGCCTGCGTTCTTTGTGTTCTCAGCATTCTTCTTGTGGAAGAAGTCGTTAAGCGCACGCTTCTCAACCCACTGTCGATACTCCTCGGGAGTCATCAGTATGGGGGCATTGAGATAAGAGTCGCCCAGCTTTGAGCCGATGTAATATACGTTCAGCGAGTCGTCGTACTCAACAGTCTGGCGGATGTTAGGAGGCATTTTGAGGTCGATAGCCGAGCTGTCGAGGTCGTTAACAAGCACAGGGGCAGTTTTCTGAATGCGATAACGCGCCTTCAGAGAGTCCTGCTTCTGTGCCCACGCGCCCACGCACGCGAACAAAAAAGCCACAATAATCCCTACAATCCGCCTCAAATTAAATTATTTAATTTGTTTCAAGGCGAGTTTTACCACTTGTTCAACAGGGGCATTAGGCTGTTCCTGCAGGATTTGCAGCACAACCTTCTGGGTAGGAGCCGGGGCGAAACCAAGCATAGTGAGGGCGGCAATAGCCTCATCCTTAACCTGATTGTTAACAGGTGTCTGCATCTGTCCACCCGCAGGTATCTCGTCAGAGATTCCAAGCGTGACAATCTTGTCGCGAAGGTCAACAATAATGCGTTGGGCAGTCATCTTACCTATGCCCTTTATACCCTGTATAAGCTTTGCATTGCCTGTAGATATAGCATTACAAAGCTCTGCTACACTCATACCCGACAGCATCATTCGGGCCGTATTTGCACCAACTCCGCTAACAGTTATCAGCAAGAGAAACATCTCGCGTTCCTTCTTATTAACAAACCCATATAGCAGATGTGCATCTTCGCGAATGGCCTCGTAGACGTAGAGTTTCACTTCTTTCTTTCCTTGAATGGCGCTGAACGTGTTTAACGATATGTTCAAGCCATAACCGATTCCTGCTGCCTCAATGGTTGCTAAAGCAGGGGTTAACTCGGTCAGTTCACCCTTGATGTATTCTATCATAACTTTCAATTTTGTATATATACATTATTTTAAACGCCGAATGGTTATAATTTATTGTATTTAGATGCCAATAAGTTGCAATTTATCACAAAATGAAAGTTTTTAGATAATTTTAGCCGTCAAAATGTTATGTAATTAATATAAAAGCATTACTTTTGCAAGCGCAAACAAAGAAAATTCAAACAAACAAATAATAAAACATGAAGAAAATCAGAGCAGCCGTAGTAGGTTACGGCAACATCGGTAAGTACGCTCTCGAGGCTCTCGAGACAGCTCCCGACTTTGAAGTAGCAGGTATCGTTCGTCGTAACGGTGCTGAGAATAAGCCAGCTGAACTAGCACAGTATGACGTAGTAAAAGACATCCGCGAGCTTAAGGATGTTGACGTAGCAATCCTTGCCACCCCAACACGTAGCTGCGAGGAGTATGCTAATCAGATTCTGCCTCTGGGCATCAACACAGTCGACTCTTTCGATATCCACACACAGATTCGTGGCTATCGCGAGCGCCTGATGAAGCTGAACAAGGAGACTAACACCGTTAGCGTTATCGCAGCAGGATGGGATCCAGGTTCCGACTCTATCGTACGTACACTTATGCAGAGCTTGGCTCCAAAGGGTCTGAGCTATACCAACTTCGGTCCTGGTATGTCAATGGGCCACAGCGTTTGCGTACGCTCAAAGGAGGGCGTTAAGAACGCACTTTCTATGACTATTCCTCTTGGCGAGGGTATCCATCGTCGTATGGTTTACGTTGAGCTTGAGGATGGTGCTAAACTCGAAGATGTTACAAAGGCTATCAAGGCCGATCCATACTTCGCAAGCGATGAGACTCACGTTTTCCAGGTTGAGAGCGTTGACGATGTTCGTGATATGGGTCACGGTGTAAATCTGGTACGCAAGGGTGTGAGCGGTAAGACTCAGAACCAGCGTCTTGAGTTCAATATGAGCATCAACAACCCTGCACTTACTGGTCAGGTACTTGTTAACGTGGCTCGTGCTTCAATGCGCCTTGAGCCAGGATGCTACACTATGATTGAGATTCCTGTAATCGATATGCTTCCTGGTGACCGTGCCGATTTAATTGAACACCTTGTATAATATATTGTGAACATAGCGATTTTCGTTTCTGGCAGTGGTACAAACTGCGAGAACCTGATAAAATATTTTGCTGGCTCCGAGAACGTAAATTGCGCTCTCGTAGTCAGCAATAAGTTTGATGCCTACGCATTAGTTCGTGCTGAGAACCTTGGCGTTCCTACAGCTGTCACCCCAAAAGCCGAGCTTAACAATCCTGATGTAATGATGCCATTACTCAAGAAATACGGCATCGACTTTATCGTATTGGCAGGCTTCTTGCCCTTGGTACCAAGCTTTCTTATCGATGCCTATCCACACCGCATCATTAACATTCACCCAGCCCTATTGCCCAAGTACGGCGGCAAAGGTATGTGGGGTCACCATGTGCACGAGGCAGTAAAAGCTGCTGGTGAAACCGAGACCGGTATGACTGTTCATTGGGTAACACCCGTATGCGATTCAGGCGAGATTATCGCCCAATACAAAGTGGCTATTTCTCCCAATGACACTGCCGATGACATCGCCGAGAAAGAGCACCAACTGGAAATGAAATACTTCCCCAAAGTTGTAGAGGAAGTATTAAAGAATCTTTGATTTGCATTGGAATTTATTCCCACGTTGGGAATGAAATGTTCCCTAGTTGGGAATGAATTGTTCCCACGTTGGGAATGAAATGTTCCCTTACTGGGAATGGTTTTTGTTATTATTTAGGCTGACTTTGTGATGTTATAAATGAGATTTTTAAAAGTTTTACGAAAAAATCTCTCTTCTCTCACAAAATCTTCTGAAACGCCTATGTACAAAGGGCTTGCGGAATGTGAGAGATGTTTGAAATCCCTCCCTAATCTCTCAAGAATCTCTCATATAGCCCTCCATCAAATCATAATAATGATGAATGATTTAGAATTTAGAGTTGTATTTTGAGAGAATTGTGAGGGATTCATGAGAGATTAGGGAGGGATTTTGAGAATCTCCACTATCGCTGAAGGCCTGTGTTTATGCGGGTTTTGAGAGATTATGTGAGAGATGAGAGAAAAAAAACAAAAAACGCTGTAGTGATTATTCTACAGCGTTTTTGAGGATCTCCGAGAGGGTCGGATGTATATGAACCATATCGGCGAGTTCGGCGATAGTGGTGTGTTTACACATCAGCACACTTACTTCCTGGACGATGTCGGCTGAATGAGCGCCATAAGCGTGACAACCAAGGATGAGACCAACAGGCGAAAAAAATAGTTTCAACATGCCTTCGCTTTCATTCATAGCCATGGCTTTTCCATTGGCACGCCAGAATGACTTCTTACACTCATAGGCGATTCCCTGCTCCTTAAGCTGATCCTCTGTAGGACCAACACAGGCTGCCTCGGGTTGGGTGAATATCGCAGCAGGCATGATGTTGAAGTCGATAGCATCCTTCTTACCAATAATATGGTTCACAGCACGGATGGCTTGCATCTCTGCGGCATGAGCCAGCATCTGACGACCGTTGACATCACCAATGGCATAGATGCCATTCACGGTTGTCTTAAAATTCTCATCAACAGTAACACCTTTGCGCTCGTCGTATTCAATACCAGCATTGGCAAAGTCGGCTTGCACACGAGGCTTTCTGCCTGTAGCCATCAGAATCACATCGGCTTCAATATCTGCAATATTCTCTACGGCAGTCTTCATCTTAAAGGTAATGCCTTGCTTTTCCAGATACTTGCGCAAACGCTTGGCGATATCGCTATCAAGAGCCGGTAAGCATTCCTTAAGATACTCAATTACCGTTACCTCAGAACCAAAACGATTGAACACAGAGGCGAACTCCATGCCAATAACTCCTGCACCGATAATAGCAAGACGCTTGGGCAGAGTTTCCAGCTGAAGCAAACCTGTAGAATCAACCACACGAGGATCATCACAACCCTTGATGGGGAGCCATTTTGTTTCAGAACCTGTGGCAATGATGATGTTATCAGCGGTATAGTCGCCAACGGTATGAGCATCTGTAAACACGCCCTTTTCACGAACCAGTGTGATATTTGGAAGCGAAAGAATGCCCTCAACGCCCTGACGAAGTTGGGCTACAACTGCTGCCATACGCTCACGGGCTTCATCAAAAGTGGAACTATGCACGTAAGTCTTAGTTGGAATACAACCCACATTAAGACATGTACCACCAACCTCAGAGCCCTCGAAGATAACAACCTTCAGGCCTTTCTTGGCTGCATATTCAGCGGCGCGGTAACCGCCTGGGCCCGCGCCGATGATAATCAGATCAGTTTTGTTCATTCTTCAACTGTTTATAAGTCGTAACAGGATGCTTGGCTGCGAGGACATCGTCTACACGGCCGATAGGCGTAGTATGAGGAGCCGACTTAACCTCATCGGGGTTAGTCTTAGCCTCCTCAGCTATCTGGCGCATCACTTCGATAAAGCTATCGAGCGTCTCCTTACTTTCATTCTCCGTAGGCTCAATCATCAGAGACTCGTGAAAGAGCAACGGGAAGTATATAGTAGGTGCATGATAGCCATAATCGAGCAAACGTTTGGCCACATCCATTGTGGTAACACCTGTTGACTTATCCTTCAAGCCATCGAACACGAACTCATGACAACAGATAGTGTCGATAGGCAACTCGTATACATCCTTCAGGCACTCTTTGATATAGTTGGCGTTGAGCACAGCCAGCGGTCCAACCTCCTTTACATGCTCGCGACCGAGTGAAAGAATGTAGGCATAAGCACGCATCATCACACCATAGTTGCCGTGATAGGGCGACACGAAGGGGAAGCAATCCTGCAATCCCTCGCGAACACCTACAGGACCTGAGCCAGGACCGCCGCCACCATGAGGCGTTGAGAAGGTCTTATGCAGATTGATGTGCATTACATCGAAGCCCATATCGCCAGGACGACAAGCGCCAAGCATAGGATTCAAGTTAGCACCATCATAATACATCAATCCACCGCAGTCATGTATGAGTTTTGCAATCTCTGGGATACGGGTCTCGAAAAGGCCAAGGGTATTAGGATTAGTCATCATCATAGCTGCTATCTCCTGACCTTGTTCAGCCACAATTCGCTGCAGATCCTCGAAGTCGACCTGACCATTGGCCAGTGATTTTACCTCAACAATTTCCAATCCGCATACTGCTGCCGAGGCAGGATTAGTACCATGTGCGCTATCAGGTACAATCACCTTTTTACGCTGCATGTCACCACGCTGGCGATGATAGTTATCGATAGTCATCAGTCCCGTCAACTCACCATGAGCACCAGCGTATGGCTTAAAGGTGAAGTGAGCCAAACCAGTAAGCTCGCAGAGCGATTTCTCAAGCAGCGTTACTAATGCCAGAGCACCCTTAACAGTCTCTGCAGGCTGCTTGGGATGCAGGTTCTGGAACTGTGGCATAGCAGCTACCTCCTCATTTATCTTGGGATTGTACTTCATAGTACACGAACCCAATGGATAGAAGCCTGTATCAACACCGAAGTTGTTATTCGACAGATTAGTATAGTGGCGTACCACTGTCAGCTCATCACACTCTGGCAGAGCAGCATCTTCCGCACGCTTCATCGCAGCTGGTATCTCATAACTGCCATAGTTATTCTTGGGCAGACTATAACCCTTGCGCCCCTCCTTTGAGAGTTCAAAGATTAAATTACCATATAGTTTATTGTTCATAATCTCTTGCCTATTTAATTATTAAATATTAAACCCCTCTGTAATCTCAAGTAATTTTAGGAAGAAATCTATTTCCTCCTTTGTTCGCTTTTCGGTTACAGCTATCAGCAAGCTATTATCCGTCATACGAATACCTGGGAATATTCTATTCATCATACAGGCAGAGAAAAGTTTGTCCATATCGCCATCATAACGCACCAGGAACTCATTAAAGAATGGTTTATCATAAACAAGAGAGAAATGGCCTGTAGCCAAAAGCTTGTCGCAGAGATAGTGAGCGCCAGCATACGACAGTTCTGCTGCCTCCTTCAGTCCCTGCTTACCCATCAACGACATGTAGATGGTTACAAATAGTGCCATCAGACTCTGATTGCTACATATATTAGATGTGGCCTTCTGACGGCGGATATGCTGTTCGCGAGCCTGAAGTGTCAGCACAAAAGCACGCTGATCGCGATTGTCTTTGGTCATACCTACGATACGACCTGGCATCTTTCTGATCAGTTTCTCTGTGCAACACATATAGCCTACGTATGGGCCACCCCACTGCATTGGGATACCAAGCGACTGACCGTCACCCACAGCAATATCAGCGCCCCACTCACCAGGAGTCTTCAGCACAGCCAGGTCAGCAGCCACACTATCCATTATGAACAGTGCCTTCTGCTCGTGACAAGCCTCAGCAAACCCGGTGTAGTCTTCAACTATACCCACAGCATTGGGCTGTTGAACGATAACGCCAGCAACACCATCCTGGGCAAGAAGCGATTTCAGGTCGTCGATATCAGTTACACCGTCCTTCTCGGCTATCGTTTCCAGTTCTATGCCCTGATGCAGAGCATAGGTGTCGAGCACCTTGCGGGTATCGGGGTTCAGTGTGTCTGACACAAGTACCTTATTCACTTTCTTACCAGCAGCCACAGCCATCATCATTGCCTCTGCACATGCAGTTGTGCCATCGTACATTGATGCATTACTGATGTCCATACCTGTAAGCTCGGCCATCATGCTCTGATATTCGAAGATATAGTGCAACGTACCTTGAGAGATCTCAGCCTGATACGGGGTGTAAGAGGTTAGGAACTCTGAACGCTGCAGCAGACTGGGTACCACCGATGGCATATAATGATCGTAAACGCCAAAGCCGGCAAAACAGGTGAGCTGCTGGTTCTGCGAACCCAGTTTCTCAAACAATTGGCGCACTTCCATCTCGCTCATCTCCGAAGGCAACTTGTAATCGCCCTTAAAGCGGATGCTATCAGGAATCTGGGCGTAGAGCCCGTCAAGGTCTTTAACCCCGGCCTTCTCCATCATCGCCTGCAAGTCGTCGCTTGTATGCGGAAAATACTTATAATTCATAATCTAATTAATTTTTGCAACGGACTACAGGACTAACACGACTATTTATAAGATTCTCAATAAAAAAGTCCTTAAGTCCTGTAGTCCGTTGCTGAAATTACTTCTCACAGAAAGCGGCGTAAGCCTTAGCGTCCATGAGGGCATCGAGCTCTGACTTATCGCTGAGTTCTACCTTGATGATCCAGTTCTCAAAAGCATCCTGGTTGATAAGCTCTGGCTGATCCTCAAGAGCCTCGTTTACCTCAACTACTTTACCACTGACTGGTGAGAACAAATCGCTGGCAGCCTTTACACTCTCAACGGCTCCAAACTCCTCGCCGGCCTCAACATCGTCATCAACATCGGGCATATCAACATACACCACATTTCCCAGAGCGTTCTGGGCATAGTCTGTGATACCGATAAAACCAAAATCACCTTCTACTCTTACAAATTCGTGTGACTCTGAGTAGTAGAGTCCTTCAATTACTTTTGCCATATATTTCTATTTTTAATTATTACATTTTCTATTTTTTGTAGCTCTTGTTATAGAACTGTTTCTTAACCACCTTACCAGGGAACACTTTCTTGCGAATCTGAATCTGCACCTCGGTATCGAGTTTAGAATAAGCAGCATCTACAAGTGCCATGCACACGCTTTTATCTGACGACAGGGTGTGGTAGCCAGTGGTTACCTCACCGATAGGCTCACCTTCCATATTAAGTACGGTGTAACCATGACGTGGGATAGCCTTGTCGAAGAGTTCAATACCAACAAGTTTCTTTGCTGGTCCCTCAGCCTTCTGCTTAGCAAGAGCCTCCTTTCCGATAAACTCAGCCTTATCGAGTTTAACGAACATACCAAGGCCTGCCATAATCGGAGTGATGTCAGCAGAGAGCTCATCGCCATAAAGAGGCAAGCCAACCTCAAAGCGCAGTGTATCACGACAACCTAGTCCACAAGCCTGAACACCAGCAGCTATCAGTTTATCCCAGCACTCGTTGATGTACTCATGCGAGCCGTATATCTCAAATCCATCCTCGCCAGTATATCCGGTACGAGAAATGATGACATCGCCAATCGTCTTACAGGTGTAGAATGTCATCTCTGCGCATGGAATACCAAGAACAGTCTCAACTGTATGCTCTGCCTCAGGACCTTGAACGGCAATCTGACCATAGTAGTCACTACGGTTCTGCAAGTCTATATCGAATCCTTCAGCCTTCTCCTGCATCCACGCCAAGTCCTTATCGATATTGGCAGCGTTGATGACAAGGAAGAAGTCGTTCTCGCCCATCTTGTATACCAGCAGGTCGTCGACAGTACCACCATTCTCGTAGCACATCATACCATAGTATATCTTACCTACTGGTGCTCCAGCGATATCATTGGTGAAAATATGCTGCACGTAGCGCTCTGCATCCTTGCCCTTAACTGTAACCTCGCCCATGTGCGATACATCGAACAGTCCTACATGCTCGCGAACAGCAGTATGCTCGGGTGCGATACCTGCACTCTGGTACAGTAAGGGCATATCGAAGCCGCCAAACTCCACCATCATAGCGCCAAGCGAAATATGCTTGTCGTAAAGACAAGTACGCTTGGTTTTTACGAATATTTCTTGTTTTATTGCCATAGATTATTGTTGTTTTATTGTTATTGTATTAAGTGAATAAAGTCTTGTTTAAGATAAGTCTGCTCAATTTCCTCTATCCCGGCCACCTGTTCCTCGGTAAGCACCAGTTCGCCGTCGCATAGTGTATCGCGTATCTTCTGTTTTATCTCATCGAGCGAGAGCGGGGTGTGATCTTTAAGCAGGGTTATGCGTTGCCGAACACTTTGTATACCTTTCTTCTCAAGTTTCTCGGCACTTGGAGTGATGGCGTTCAACATATGTTGCATATTTGTGTCGTAGAGCATGGTGCTATGAACAATGCTACGCCCAGGCAACTGATAGAAAGCCGTTCCGCAAACCTTTCGGTCGCCAATCATAATGTCGTTATGGGCGGTGCTTGTGGCAGTAACACCTATCTTGTGCAAGGCCAACTGTATCATAGTAACAAAGCGGTTGAAGGTAAAGCCAACGTTGTCGCCATCGGTAACCATCGACAACATCAGGTTGTCCATATCGGCATAGACGCAGCCACCACCACTTTTCCTTCGAACTACACGTATATCATGCTCGCGACAATAGTCGAGATTAACTTCGTTTTCAACTACCTGATTTCGCCCAAAGATTACGGTTGGGGCTACTTGCCACATAAAAAAGCAATCGGGTTCTTGCATATGTCGCGCTACATACTCCTCCATCGCCAGATAAAACGACAGCTGGCGATTTTCGTTGGTAGGCAAGGCGATATATTTCATATGTAAAGTACAGAAGTTAAAACCTCTGCAAAAATATGAAGATTTTATGTAACCGCCAAACTATTTCCTCTAAATTTTACTAAAATCTTTCATTGTCCGCCCAGGCGTTCGAAGTATGGGGTTATGTCGTCCCACGTCTTGAAGGTATCAGAGCCGAATTGTATCAACGTAGCCATACCATCAACCTTCTGAGTATCAATCAGATAGTCGCCATAAAGTAGGTTCAACTGATTGGTAAAAATGGTATGAGCATAAGCAGGTACGTTTATGTACTCGTAAAGCCATGCATTAACATCGGCATAGTGCTGGGCATCAACAGGTGCCGGAGCCACGAAGTACAACTGGTATGTTTCAAGCAGCTGGCGGATGGCTTTTTGCGACGAGCTGAGAGGCTTGCCATACTGATTGATGAGAGCACGGGTGCTGATGTATACTATCGGGCGTTCTCTTCCCTCCTGCTTATCACTGATCCAGCGTATAACCGGCACCACCGAGTGCATGAACGAGTTGTCGTTCATACGATGTTCGCCATGGAATCGTACTGCGTGGGGATAGTGTTCGCGGAACAGATCGTAGGTATTTACAGTGGTATCCTCATCGCCAAAGAGTCCCCACACGCGATGCTGTTCTTCGTCGTCGATACCATCGAAACAACGGTCGGTAATATCCTTATACTCCTTAACCAAAGCCTTGGTTACAATAAAATCCTGAACTCCATCCTGACGAGGGTTCTGAAAGTGCTGGGCACCTATCATACCATGCTCTTTCATTGTGTCGCCCATACGCAGCGCAGGGTTCACAAGAATACGGTCGTATCCTCGCAACATCTCAGCATACATGCCACCCATCGAGGTTCCGATGATAAGGTCGGGCCTTTCGGTTTCGCATACATTATTTAATAATGTGATTGCCTCCTCCGGATGAATTGGAATATCTGGAGCTATAACCGTGGCCTGAGTCAGGACCTCACGTATACGTGTAACCGTGCCAGACTGCCCTGACGAAGCGAAGCCGTGCACATACAATACCTTTTTACCTTTAAATAAATCCATCATGGTGCAAAATTACAAAAATAATGCGAATTTATTTGCTCGAAACGAAATAATTTGTATCTTTGCATGCAGAAACCATAATAACAAACTTTATTAAAACTAAGGAATTATGAAAAAGTATTTAGCAGAAATGGTAGGCACTATGGTGCTTGTACTGATGGGCTGCGGCGTTGCCGTTAGTCTGGGTTGTGATCCTGTAAACAACATTCCCGCTGTTGTAGGTACTGCTTTCGCCTTCGGACTTTCAGTGGTAGCTATGGCTTACACCATCGGTGGTATCAGCGGTTGCCACATTAATCCAGCCATCACATTAGGTTGCTTCCTCAGCGGCAGAATGAGTGGTAAGGATTGTGGAATGTACATGCTCTTCCAGGTTATCGGTGCTTTCATCGGTTCATTGCTGCTGTATATACTTACCGAGAATGTTCCAGGTCTTGAGGGCACAGGTGCTAACGACCTGCAGGTAAATGTAAGTGTTCTGGGCGGACTGCTTGCCGAGATTATCTTCACCTGTGTATTCGTACTTGTTGTTCTTGGAGCTACAGCCAAGACAAACGGCGCTACCAACAACTTTGCTGGTCTAGCCATCGGTCTGTCGCTCATTCTTGTACACCTTGTGTGCATCCGCTATACAGGCACATCAGTTAACCCAGCCCGCTCTATCGCTCCTGCCATCTTCGAGGGAGGCACAGCACTGGCTAATCTTTGGATATTCATCGTTGGCCCATTTGTTGGTGGTGCTTGTGCTGCCGGCATCTGGAAACTCATCGATACCGAGAAGTAAAATTTATATAAATCAAAATAGTGAACAAAACAAACAACGGACTTTTTAGAGTGAACGGCGCCAACTATATGGTGCCGTTCATATTGATTACCACTCTCTTCTTCCTTTGGGGATTTGCCAGAGCTATTCTCGACGTTCTGAACAAACATTTCCAGAACGAGATGCATATCTCTATCACCCAGTCGTCGCTCATACAGGTAACCACCTATATGGGATACTTCTTGATGGCAATTCCCGCAGGACTATTTATCAACCGCTTCGGCTATCGCCGTGGCATAGTATTCGGACTTATTCTCTTTGCGCTCGGCTCGTGGCTCTTTGTGCCATGTACAGAGGCAGGCACACTCGATGCATACCTATTTGCACTGTTCATAATCAGTGTAGGTCTGGTATTCCTTGAAACAGCAGCCAATCCATACGTAACAGAACTTGGAGGCAAGGAGACAGCTTCAAGCCGTTTGAACCTCTCACAGTCGTTCAACGGTCTGGGATGTCTGTTTGCTACATTTGCTGTTGGACAGTTTCTGTTTAGCAGTGATGGTGGAAATGTTGAGATTCCCTACGTCATTCTTGGTTTCGTAGTTTTTCTTATCGCAATCGTTTTTACCAGAGTAAAACTACCTGAGATAAGACATAACGACGGACTTGCAGAGAAAGCAAAATACGGTCGCGACCCACTTAAGCGCATTTGGCGGCACAAGTTCTTTGTCTACGGACTGATAGCTCTTCTGTCGTACGAGATTGCCGAGATTTCTATCAACAGCTATTTTATTAATTATGTAACAGGCATGGGATGGATGGACGACCGTACCGCCTCGATGGTGCTGACAGGAGCGTTAGCATTCTTCATGGTGGGTCGTTTTGGCGGCAGTTTCATCATGCGCTGGATTCCAGCCGAGAACATGCTACTCATCTGCGGATGCGGATGTGTGGCCTGCATCATGCTTGTACTAATGAACTTCGGTAAGATTTCCATGATCGGTCTGCTGGGCAACTACCTTTTCGAGGCAGTAATGTTCCCAACAATATTCTCGCTCGCAGTACGTGGCATGGGATCGCTCACAAAGAGTGCTTCAAGCATTCTGATGATGACACCTGTGGGAGGATGCGGATTCCTGCTGGTAGGCGTCATTGCTGATGCCACCGACATGGTTGTGCCATTCATCATCCCCCTACTCTGCTACATCGTAGTAGGTCTTTACGGATTCGGCCTCTCCGTACACCGCGAAGAGAAACCTAACGAAGTTTAATAAGAAAAATTTTTGTAAGGGCGGCGATTTTACTGCATAAACTCATCAAAGATTGAGAATATGTATCCGGCCTTGTTGCGTGCAGGCACGGGTTCGGACTCTACGATATCGGACACCTTCGACTCGAAGCAGTGTCCGTTTTCGTCGTAATAGTAGCGCATCTCCATCTCCTCGCCCTCGGCATAACCCTGATTGTATATGAATACTACGTTTTGAGTATCAGGCTTGGGATCCAGGAGATACTCCTCGTAGGTCTCACCATACATCGACTCGGTCTTCTCGCTGATGAAGTAGTATCTCTGATATGGGCTGGGCTTCTGAATATGCTCGTAATAGCATTTCAGAAGGGTTGTTACAGGTGGGAAATCCTCGCTCTTCTGGTCGTGGATGGTTATCTCTATATCGTTCTTCAGTCCACCGTCCTTATCGTTCTCGGCTATCTTCTGTTTAGCCTTTGCATAGGCGGCACGAATATCCTTAAGAAGTTTAGCCTTTGGTGTGCTCGATGGATAATGCGCGCTGCCCAGTTCAGGATATGGTAGCTCTGTGTTCAGCAGCAGATCAAACAGGCCCTTGTGTTTGTTACCTTGCTCCAGTTCACTTTTCCAGTCGTTCCACGAGTGGCTCTCGGGTGTAGCCTCCTTGTCCTGCACCTTATGCTTCTGCTCTATGCAGTTACCCTTGGCATCGTAGTAATAGCGCGTCTCGACCTTGAATCCGGCATGCGTTTCAGCCTTCATAAACGCGAAGAGCAGATGGCCCTTCACAGGGTCGAACAGATACTCACGGTAGTTGGTATGACCATCGGCCATCCAGTTTACCGACATGAAATAGCACACAGCCTTACCCGTGATGCCCTGTTCGCTATCGCCGCCGATACGGTCGAAGTAGAATTGCGTATCGGTATCCTCCTCAGGAGTGTATTCGTCACCAGGCGCCCCCATTTCTATCTGGCGTATATGCACAGTATGAGCAGCCTTACCGTCCTGCCCCATCTTGGCCACCTTTTGTTTGGCCTGTGCATAAACTTGGCGGATGTGTTTTATCTGGTCTGTCTTAGTCTGGGCGTGCAGTGCCATACCGACTGCAAGTAAACATACTACTATAAGTGCTTTTTTCATGATGCTTTGATGATTTAAAATATTGTTTTAGGAATTTATGAGAATATCTACTACCGTCACGACATCGCCAGCGACTTTGAATTTTACGTCGAGATTCAGGAATGGCATACCGTAGATGCGGTTGGGGTCGTCGTGATAGCGCGGACGGGGGTCTTGGGCTAGTGTGGCCTTCAGGGATTCAATCTGGTCGGCAGGTACTTTGACGGCCAAATCGTCTGGCAGTACCACTTGTAGGGGCTGCCATTCTGTGCGATCCACAAAGCCACTGCGTGCCTCTGGATGAGCATCGGCATAGGCCACGTAGGGCTTGATGTCGTAGATAGGTGTGCCGTCCATCAGGTCGGCTCCACGAACGTAGATAACCGGACCAAGTTTGGAATCGTTCTCTACTCTATCGAATTTTACGCACGACAAACCGAGATTATTGGGACGGAAGGGCGAACGTGTTGCAAACACGCCCATGCGCTGATTACCGCCCAATCGAGGCGGACGCACGGTGAGACTCTTTTCTGCATCGCGGTTGGCCGAAAACTCCCAGACCAGCCACAGGAAATCGAAACCGTCGATACCACGTACGGCATCCATCTGGCGGTATTCGGGTTCGAAGACGATACGCCCCGTCAGGTCGGGAACGAGACCGCTCTGACGGGGAATACCAAACTTTGTGCTGAATGGCGATTCGAAATGCGCTATCGGCTGTATCTCCATCCGCAACTATTAATATTTGAATTCAAAATCCTCGAGTATGCATATCGACTTATCCTTGGTGTCGGACGAGAACTTGAAGAAGATGGCATGTTTGCCAGTATACTGTGCCAACTCGGGCAGGTCGACGGTGAGGTCGGTAGAGTTCTGCACCATGTGAGATGTTACAGGGAACGAACCGATAAGCTTTCCACCCTGGCTCTCCCAAGGACGGTCGATCATAACGTCTACCTTACCCTCAACACCCTGTGGAGTAACTCTAATCTTCATGTGCAGATTCTCCTTGCCGCTGGTCTCGGTAAAGTTGAAGTACTTGTAACCTACGATAGAACCATCGGTATTGTTGATAACGCGGTTGGTATTGTTCTTCAGGTCGTAAGGCTCGTCAAAATTGCTGTCGGTGCCATACGATACCTCAACGTACGAGCCAGAGAATATGTTGTTTGGCCAATCGTGTACGGCAACCTTTGGACCGGTAAGCCAGCAAGCGATACCTGCAGAGTGGCGCTCAAGCGGGTTAAGTCCGTCGGTGGCAAAACCTTCGGAGTTATACTCACCCTCGCTGATCTCAACCTTGCCACCTTTGCCTTCCTGCACCTTAACCTCGATTGGAGCAACCATGGCCTGACGAGCATACTCGTCGGTGCCGGTCTGGCGATGATAGAACACATACCACTTTCCGTTAATCTCGCAGATAGATCCGTGGGTGTTACCATCCACTACACCCGATGCGATGGTGTCGCCCTTCTCGTTAATCTCGCGACCACGTGCATCGATGATTGTTCCGCCGTAGGTCCAAGGGCCAAGAGGATTGTCGCTATAACAATAAGCCAGAGTGTAGTTGGATGTAGGCAGACCAAACTCACCATCCTTGGTGAAGCGGCTGTAAATAAATACATATTTATCTTTTATCTTACGGATACTTGATGCCTCGAAGAAGCTGAATATTCCCGGCTCGTTTCTACCAGAAATCATTCCATCGACAACCTGTGTGCCAGGCTTTACGGTGCACATCGTGACAGGATCAATCTCGGCGGCGTATGAATGCTCAAAGCCCCAATAGCCGTAAACCCTTCCATCGTCGTCAACAAACACTGCGGGGTCGAAACCATAGATACCAGTAACCTGATTAGGGTCATCGTCTTTCCAGTTGCACACCCTAAATGGACCATCAGGACGATCGCTCTTTGCTATCAGACCATTGCGATAGCCAGTCTGGTCGTTGGGGAAAAGGTAATATGTCTTCTTGCCATTACTGTCGTTTACCAGAGTTACATCAGGAGCATACAGCACATCGGCAGTCTTAGCCGAGTCGAATGGCTCGCCCTTGG
>Ga0256405_10003922_pt1 | contig 29329 bp, 27 predicted proteins | sample RumenRJG_02DNA_FD_189096 | JGI IMG/M metagenome (GOLD analysis project Ga0256405, IMG submission 189096) | Bovine rumen microbial communities from Lethbridge, Alberta, Canada - RJG_02 | ecosystem: Host-associated > Mammals > Digestive system > Stomach > Rumen | place: Canada: Alberta... | reverse complement strand
CGGTTTGACGGGATGCGGTTGGATCTTGCCCTTGAAGGGCGTGAGTGGCGAAGACTCGTACATAATGTCGAACAGGCACATGTCGAGGCCTGGCCGGGCATCAACGATGGGCAGTCCGCGCCGCCGCTTGATGCGACGGCACATTATCTGCGGTTGCGAGCGGGCGACAAGACCATCGAGAGATTTGCCGTTGGCGCTGCGCCAAAGAAATTCGAGGGAATCCAGTCCGTAATCCAGTTCGCGCTGTCGCACAAGTCCCTTCGCCTGTTGCCAGGGGACGTGCCCAGCGGCGAGCGTTTGCCCGCGGGCGCAGAATAAAACATGGCGCAAAGTTTTCCAAAAAAGTTGGCGCACGCCCTTGCGCCCCAGGTGCAAATATGAGACAATATATCTGCTCTCCGGAATTGAACTCTGTGGCGACAGAGGTACGAACGGGGGCCTTGAAAGCCGTTGGGTTGAAACCGATGGAGTCTCGCTGAGAACGGATCGAAAAGCCTGAAGGGTGGGCGGACGGTCCGGGAGGGGGCGTTGATGTCGGGAACCGCGGCGGCCGATTGGGAACGCGATGGAGGAGGCTTCCTCCGCGGGCTTGAGCGCGAGATGCGCGGCCTAAGCGTCGTCGGCAACTGGCGAGGCATCGCCTATTCCGAAAATGCGTCATAGGCGCATTGTATCCTGCGGCCGTCGTTCGGCCGCGCAGTGCGTCGGAAACGACAAAAGGAATAGGAGTCCAATCATGGAGCAAATCTGTCCGAAGTGCGCAACGGGAACATGCCCTTGGCGCGATGGAATAATGTGCAGGAACTATGTCTGCGCGAGGGATGACGTCGGCAAGAGCGGCGAGGATCTTCTCAAGGACCTTCCGCCAGGTTTCGCCGAAATCTTCCGCGGCTTCGGCTCGAACGGCCAGTCGCGTTGATCGAGGGCATCCTAATGGAGGTATTGCCATGAACAATAATCAACCGCGTAATCTGCCTGAGCCCAAGAACGAAATCGTCGTCTATCAGCCGGACGACACAATCAGGCTCGCCGTCCGTCTTGAAAACGAGACGGTGTGGCTGACGCAGGCGCAGTTGTGCGAGCTGTTTCAACGCGATGTATCTGTAATAAGTCGGCACATAAAGAACATTTTTTCTGAGTGTGAGCTGGACAAGGAAAGCAATTTGCATTATTTGCAAATTGCAACCTCGGACAGACCAGTGGCCCTATATAGTCTAGATGTAATTATTTCCGTCGGGTATCGCGTAAAATCAGTAATTGGTACCAGATTCAGGCAGTGGGCTAATAGAATTCTGAAAGAGTATGTTTTGCGCGGATATGCCGTCAACGAGCGATTTGCACGATTGGAGCAGAAAGTCCTCAAGCATGAGGAGCAAATCAATCTTGTGTTACAAACCGCCTTGCCGCCTATTCAAGGTGTATTCTACGACGGACAATTGTGGGACGCGCGGGCGCTGCTGCTGAAACTGATCCAGACCGCAAAGCGGTCGATTATCCTCATCGACAACTGGGCGACGCCGGAGACGCTTGATCTCCTTGCAAAGAAAGGCAAAGGAGTGAAGGTGACGGTCTTCACTTCGGGGCACTATGACAAGAAGCATGTCCCGCACCATAAGATTTCCCCTGCCGACATTGCGACCTTCAACGCCCAGTACCCGAAGCTTGCCGTCCGGTACAATGAGTCTTTCCATGACAGGTTTCTCATCATCGACGACAAGGACGTCTATCTCATCGGCGCATCTCTCAAGGACCTCGGCAGAAAGTGTTTCGCATTCATGAAACTTGACTCCGGAGAAATTCCCCGCATCAAGAAAACCGCGTTCGCAGCACCGTGATCCGCCGCGCCTCCGCCGAGGCATCCTGGGTGCAACGAGTTATTTATGTAAAGTCAATGCGATGGGGGGCGCTCGGCCCCTTGCGGCCCCTTCGGGGTTCGCGCGCACCCTCTTGCGACTTTGCTTCGCAAAGCTCCTCGCTTCGCTCGTCGGGGGACCTGACGGCTTCGCCGCAGGTGCATCTCGCGCTCAGGCAACCCGACGCCTGCCGGCGCGGGCGAATGACGCGCGACCACGAACCTTGCGAACGTCGCGTTGCCTTGTGGCAACATTCGGCAGTGTCGCCGCGACATGGCTTGAGGCGATGCCTCGCCAGTCGCGTCACCACCGCCGCCCCTGCGGTCGCGCGTCAGCGCAAAACACATATATGCCAATATATGCGCAATGCGCAAGTGCCATCAATTTGTGGGTTCCCTGCATAAATTGCTCGCTGCACCCAAGGCGGGGGACGCGCATATACACACTCAGTATGGTATAATATACTTCATTCAATGGCAATGGGAATCACAGAGTCTGTAATCGAGGATATCAAGTCGAGGATCGACCTCGCCGAACTGATATCGTCGTACGGCATACAGGTGAAGCACGCCGGGGCGACGGCGAAGGCGTGCTGCCCGTTCCACCACGAGAAGACCCCGTCCTTCAACATCAATTCGTCCAAGGGGTTCTACCACTGCTTCGGCTGCGGCGAGTCGGGCGATGCAATCAAGTTCGTGCAGAAGCAGGAGGGCCTCACGTTCGTCGAGGCCGTGAAGAAGCTCGCCGAGCAGTGCGGCGTCAAGATCGAGGAGGCCGAAGACCCCAACGCGGGCCTCCGCAAGCGCCTCTACTCGCTGATGGCCGAGCTCGCCGCGTTCTACCGCCGCTGCCTCCTTCAGGCGAAGGAGGGCGAGACCGCGCGGAAATACCTTGAGAGCCGCGCCCTCGCCGGCGCCGTCGCGGAGGACTGGGGGATCGGCTACGCGCCGAACGGCGTCGCGAACATCCTGCGCTGGGCCGAGAAGTACAAGTACACGCCGGAAGAGCTCGTGGCCGCAGGCGTCGTCAAGGCGCCGAACAGGCCGGGCGACAGCGGCTACCACCGCTTCGGCGGGCGGCTTATGTTTCCCGTGCGCGACAAGCAGGGCAGGGTCGTCGCGTTCTCGGGGCGGCAGCTTGTCGAGAAGAAGAACTCCGGCAAGTACGTGAATTCCCCGGAGACGGCGATCTTCAAGAAGTCCAACGTCCTCTTCGGGTTCGACCGCGCGGGCCGCGCGATCGGGAAGGACCCCCACTGCGAGGTGATAGTCTGCGAAGGGCAGATCGACTGCATTCGCCTCCACGCGAGCGGCTTCGCGAACGCCGTCGCCGGGCAGGGAACGGCGTTCACCGACGAGCACGTGAGGATGCTCAAGCGCGTCGCGAGCCAGGCGGTCCTCGTCTATGACGACGATGCGGCGGGCCACAAGGCGACCATTCGTTCGGCGGGCATGCTGCTCGCGGCGGAGATTCCCGTGCGCGTAGTCTCCCTTCCCGACGGCGACGACCCTGATTCGTTCCTGAGGACGAAAGGTGCCGGGCAATTCCGCGCGCTCTTGGAGAAGGGCGAGTCGATAATATCCTTCCAGTGCCGCGTCGAGCGCGCGAAGGAGGCGGATCCGTCGTCGATCGACGCCGTGGCGCGCGTCTCGAAGGCGGTCCTCGCGACGATTGCCGCATGTCCGTCGGCGGTCTTGAGGGCGAGCATGGTCGGCGAGGCGTCGAAGCTCCTGGGGCTCCCGTCCGCCGCGCTTGCGGAGGAGCTTGAGGCGGTCAGGAGGAAAAAGGCCGCCGCTCCACGCCACCAGCCATCCGCCGCGCAGGAACTTTCTGCCGATGAGGACGATGTGGGCAGCCAGCTTTCAACTCTCGACTCCCGACTTCCGACTCCTTCTGCGGCTGACGCCGCAGAAGTCGCGCCGCCGCCGCCGCGGGAGACGGCGTTCATGGAGTTCCTCATGTCGAACGAGCGCGACAGGACGCTTGACGGCATGATAGGCGAGTTCCTGCCGCGCGAGGTCTTCGCCCACGCCTTCACGTGGCGGTTCGTCGAGACCTGGCGCATGGAGGCGGCCAGCGGAGAGGACGTGTTCGCGACCTTCGCGGCGAGCCTCGGGCAGAGGGAGAGGGAGTGGTTTGACGCCGTCCTCGTGGGGGCCGGAAAGACGGAGTCGAGCGGCATGAGCGCGACGGACATACTGCAGGACTTCGTAAGGTCGTTCTGGGAGGCGCATTTCAAGACCCTGCGCGGGGCGCTTCCCGCGACCGGCGACAGGGATGCCGTAATGGACAGGATGCGGCTTTCGAACGCGGTCAAGCAGATAAGGCGCGAGCGCTGGGCCGTCGTAAAGGACATGATACGCGATTTCAGACAACACAAGGAGAAATAAAATGGACCTGAAGGAAGCAACGAACAGGATCGCCGCGCAGAAGGAGCTCGTGGCGAAGATACGCGATGAGGTCGGCAAGGTCATCGTCGGGCAGGAAAAGCTCATCGACCGCCTCGTCCTCGCCATGATAACCGACGGACACATCCTCCTCGAAGGCGTGCCGGGCCTCGCGAAGACGCTTTCGTGCAACACTCTCGCGAAGGCGCTCGGGCTCGAGTTCAGGCGCATCTCGTTTACGCCAGACCTCCTCCCCGCCGACGTCGTCGGTACGCTCGTCTACTCGCCGAAGACGGGCGAGTTCACGCCGAAGAAGGGGCCTGTCTTCACCAATCTGCTCTTGGCCGACGAAATCAACCGCGCGCCGGCGAAGGTGCAGTCGGCGCTTCTCGAGTCGATGCAGGAGCGCCAGGTGACGATTGGCGATGAGACGTACGCGCTTCCGAAGCCGTTCCTCGTCCTCGCGACGCAGAACCCAATCGAGCAGGAGGGCACCTACCCGCTCCCCGAGGCGCAGGTCGACCGCTTCATGTTCAAGTGCCTCGTCGAGCCGCCGACGAAGGCGGACGAGCGCCGCATCATGCAGCGCTTCGCCGAGAATGCCGAGAAGCCAGAGGCGAAGACGGTCTGCGCTCCCGGCGACATCGAGACGCTCCGCGCCGCGCTGAACGACGTCTACTGCGACGAGAAGGTCGGCGACTACATCCTCGAGATCGTCTTCAAGACGCGCGAGGCAGACGCGATGATCCAGAACGGCGCTTCGCCCCGCGCGACGCTCGCCTTGAACCTCGCCGCGCGCGGAAACGCGCTCATGCACGGACGCGCCTACGCGACGCCGCAGGACGTGAAGGAAGTCGTGCACGACGTCCTTCGCCACCGCATCCTCCTCACCTACGAGGCCGAGGCGGAGAACGTGACGAGCGACAAGATCATCGACAAGATACTAAGTGTTGTTCCGGTGCCGTGAGTATTTTAGCCGCAAAGAACGCAAAGTGCGCATAGATCAGCTGTTGAGATTTATAAAATGGCGACTGACGTAAAGGAATTGATGGCGAAGGTGGGGAAGATACGAATCCTCACCAACCGGCTCATCGACGACCAGCTGGCCGGCGACTACCACTCCACGTTCAAGGGCCAGGGCGTCGAATTCGACGAGGTGCGGCCCTACATCGCCGGAGACGACGTCAGGACGATCGACTGGAATGTCACCGCGCGGACAGGCGTCCCGTACATCAAGCGCTACTCCGAGGAGCGCGAACTCACGATCCTCTTCCTCGTCGACGTATCCGGCTCGCAGAGCTACGGCTCGAGGTCGCGTTCCAAGATGGAACTCGCCGCCGAGGTGACGGCGCTTCTCGCCCTCACCGCGATACGCAACCAGGACAAGATCGGCCTCGTCCTCTTCTCCGACAGGATCGTCAAGTACATCCCTCCGCGCAAGGGGCGCGACTCCGTGATGCGGCTCGTCCGCGAGGTGCTTGCTGCGGAGGACGAGGCGAAGGGCGGCACTGACGTCGAGGGAGTCCTGAAGTTCCTGAACGGCGTGCAGAAGCGCCGCGCAGTCGTCTTCCTCGTAAGCGACTTCATCGCCGGCTCGCGCGGCGCATCTGCCGCGGACGGCCTTGCGCGGCTTCTCCGGGCGACGGCGCGGCACCACGACATGATATGCGTGCCCGTGTCCGATCCCGCGGAAAGCGTGCTTCCCGACGTCGGGCTCGTCGAGCTCGAGGACTCAGAGACCGGAGAGCTCATGCTCGTCGACACCTCGAGCGCGAAGGTCAGGAAGTCGTTCGCGGAAAAGGCGGAAAGCGACCGCGAGGAGCTGACGAAGTTCTTCCGCAAGACTGGGATAGACACCCTCGACATCGCGACGGACAGGCCGTACATCGACGGTGTCCGCGCTCTCTTCAAGCGCCGCGCAAGGAAAAGGTAGGGTGGGAGAGTTTAAAGTTTGATGTTTGAAGTTTGATGTTTGAAGTTTAAAGTGTAAAGGTGAAAGTTTGAGGTTGAAAGTTTAAAGGTGGGATTCTGCTTATGATTTCAGTCCTTATAGCAGCGACGGTTCTGGAGATGAGCCGGAACGGGATCGACCTCAAGGTCGATGCCGACCGCACGCAGATCGATCCGGGGCGGAGCGTCTTTCTTACGGTGACGATGAAGACGCCGAAGGACGTCAAGGCGTCAGTCCCCGATCTCCGCGACCGGGTGCGCGGCTTTTCGCTTGCCGAGGACTTCGCCGGGAAGCCCGTGAAGAACGCGGACGGCTCTCTCGTCGAGACCGTCAACTGGAAGCTCGTTCCGGAGCCGTGCGCCGACGTCTACAAGATCGCGCCGTTTGCCGTGACCGCCTCTCCGAAGCTTCTGTCGACTGCGGCGGACGAGGGCTCGCTTTCGTTTGTCGCGGGACCTGTCTACTTCGAGGCCCCGCCGGCCCGCGAGACGGTGACCGGCGACATGGAGGCCGACCCGCAGAAGGACCTGCCTCCGCTTTCGTGGAAGCTTGTCGGCTGGTGCGCGCTCGCGCTCTTCGCCGTCGCCGCCGTGGTTGCGGCCGCTTGGTTCCTGCTGCGCTATCTCGCCCGCCGCATCAAGGAGCACAGGATGAGCCCGATCGAGCGCGCGTGGGTGGAGCTTGACCGTCTTCTCAAGAAGGGGCTTCCCGGGCGCGGGCGATACAAGGACTTCTACGTCGAGCTCACGATGGTCGTCCGCCGCTACGTCCAGCGCAAGTACGGCATCCGCGCGCCGCACATGACGACGGAGGAGTTCTTCGAGGAGATCGGCTCGCGCGGGATGAGGAGCGAGGAGCTGAGGCGGTTCCTCGAGTCCGCCGATCTCGTCAAGTTCGCGGGCGTGCAGGCGACGCCCGAGATGGCCGACGACGCGACGGAAAGCGCGCGCGGCTACCTGAAGAAAGAGGGCTGCGTCCAGTCCTGAAGCGCAGGTATGGCAAGAACTCTTTCAGCTTTGGCATATGCCGCTCTCCTGGCGTTGTCGGCGTCGGCCGTGCGCGCCGACCGCGCGCGCGTCATCTTCGACACCGATATGTGCGGGGACTACGACGACGTCGGCGCGCTTGCGGTCCTCAACGCGCTCGCCGACGCCGGAGAATGCGAAATCCTCGCCGTCGTGTCGTCCTCGCGCAGTTCTCCGGCGCTCGGAATGTGCGAGACGATAAACGCGGAGTACGGACGCGCGGACATCCCGATGGGCGTCTGCAGGGACATCGGCTTTCGGTTCGGCACCGAGCTCAACGGCGTCGGCGAAGTCTTCTCCGACATGGTCGCGGCGCGGAAGGGGTCGTTGCGCCACCCCTCGACCGACTCCGCGCCGGACGCGAACGAAATCTACCGCCGCGCGCTCGCCGGCTCTCCCGACGGATCCGTCACGATCTGCACCGTCGGATTCCTCACGAACGTCCGCCGCCTTCTGGAGACGGAAGCCGACGGCATATCTCCGCTCTCCGGCCGCGAACTCGTCGCGAAGAAGGTCAAGGCGTGGTACGCGATGGGCGGCGTCCTGCCGGATGGGATGGAATGCAACCTCCGGATGGACGCGGAATCCTCCGCCAAGGCGATCGGCGAAAGCCCTGTCCCCGTGTTTTTCGTCGACTTCAACCTCGGCGCGGATGTCCTGACGGGAATCCCAACGGCGCGGCAGGGGGCTGCTTCGGGGCCGGTGGCGGAGGCGTTCGTTCGCTGCATGAAGGTCTGGAACGAAGAGCGCCGCGGCCGTCCCTCGTGGGACGAACTGACGGTGCTTGCCGCTGTGCGCGGGTGGGAACGCGACTTCGGCCTGGAGCGCGGCACGATGTCCGTCGACCCCAAGACGGGGTCCAACGTCTGGGCCAGGGCCGGGAACGGACCGCACGGCGTGCTTGTCGAGAGGACTTCGAAGGCGAAGCTCCGCGACATGGTCGACGATCTGATCTCGCGCCCTCCGGCGTGCCGTGCGAACGGGCCCTGCGCAAAGCCGTTTGTCTGGTGGCACTGGTGCGGAACCGCGGTTTCCAAGGAGGGGATCGTCCGCGACCTCGACGCCATGAAGGGGGCCGGCATCGGCGGCGCCGTGATATTCCAGGTCGCGCGCGGCCCCTGTTCCGAAGTCCCGGCCTACGGCTATGATGACGACACGATGGAGGATTTCGAGTTCGGCGGGGGGAAATGGTGGGAGTATGTTGCGTTCGCGGCGCGCGAGGCGAAGAAGCGCGGGCTTAAGACGGGGATGCACAACTGTCCCGGCTACACCGTCTCTGGCGGGCCGTGGATCACGCCTGAGAACGCGATGAAGAAACTCGTATGGACGGTCGCGGAGAAGGGCGCCGCGCCCGCGCGGCCCGAAGCGAATCTCGGCTTCTACCGCGATGTCGGCACGGTGGAGAGGGACGGCATGGTCTACCGCTTCGGCTACACGTGCACGGGCTCGCAGTGCATGCCGGTCGCGAAGTCGCTCGTCGGCAGATGCCTCGAGGCCGACAAGATGAGCGCGAAGGCCGTCAATCTGCATCTCGACCATGTGCTCGCGAAAGACGTCGGGCTCGATTTCATGCTGATGGACAGCTACGAGGCGGGGCCGTACGACTGGACGGACGACTTCCGCGACGAGTTCGCGAGGCGCCGCGGATACGACCCGCTTCCGCTTCTTCCCGCGTATGTCGGCGCGACGCGGGAGGGGGCCGGGAAAATCAAGGCGGACATGGCGCGCACCGTCGGCGAGCTTTCGACCGAGCGGCACTACCGGGTGTTCCGCGAGCGCGTCCACGAAAAGGGCATGATGTTCGTCGTGGAGCCCTATGGCGGGCCGTTCGACAGATGCGAGGCGGCGTGCGCGAGCGACGTGCCGACGACGGAGTTCTGGGGGGCTCGTCCGTTCTGGGTGCCGGAAGGCTCGGTCGGCGGGAGTCCGCAGCTCGGCGGCGCCGTAGGGCGCGCGATGGGGCGGCGCATCCTTGCTGCCGAGGCCTACACGGCGATGCCGTTCCAGGATCCGTACGTTCTCGCGCCGCGCGACTTCAAGGCCTGCACGGACGCGTCGTTTGCCCGCGGCGTCAACTGCATGTTCCTGCACCACTGGGTGCACCAGCCGTTTCCCGCCTGCCGCAAGCCCGGCATGAACATGGGCTACTGGGGCGCCCACTTCGGGGAGAACCAGACGTGGTTCGAGCCCGGCAAGGCGTTCTTCGCCTATCTTGCGCGATGCCAGGAGCGCCTGCAGCGTGGCGAGGAGACGATCGACGTTCTCGCGGTCGAGGATTTCCGAGGCATCACCGACGGGGTCGACGTCGTGCCGCGGCGTGTCTTCCTGACGGGCGTAGACTTCGCCGCCGGGCGCGCGGTTGTGCGCGAGTCCGGCCGTTCCTATCCGTTTCTTGCCGTCCCCGAAGCGCTGCGCGGCGAATGTGCCGCGGCCGTGGAACGCGCGCGCAGGGCCGGCGTAGAAGTCCTTGGCGAGGGCGACGAGCTGCCGAAGCGTCCGTTCTGCGTAGTTGGCGGGGTTTCGGTCGGACCGGACGGGCCCGTTCTCGGAACGGCGCGTCGGCTCGCCGACGGCAATGCGCTTTTCTTCGTCGCTAACGTCTCCATGGGCGAAGTTTCCTTTGCGGCCGATTTCCGCGCCGAAGGGCAGGCGGAGCTCTGGTATCCCGGGACGGGAGAGACGGAGTTTCTCGGAATCGTCGATCCCGTCGACGGCTATGTGCGCCTTCCGATGAAGCTCGGTCCGCAGGAGTCGGTCTTCGTGACGTTCCGCCGCGGCGCCGCCTGGCCGGAAAGCCGCCGCCGCGAAACTGCGCGCAGCCTGCCGGTCGGCGGGACGTGGTCCGTCGCATTTGAGCCCGGGCGCGGCGCACCTGCCTCCCCGCTGGAGATGAAGGGCCTTTCCTCGTGGTCCGACTCCGGCATCCCGGGCGTGCGATACTTCTCCGGGGCGGCGATGTACCGCGTGCGCCTCGAGCTTTCGAAGGAAGACGCGAAGGCCGTCCGGAAGATCGATCTCGGAGATGTCGCGGACATCGCGCGGGTTCGTCTCAACGGGCGCGACCTCGGCGTCGCGTGGCACGCGCCGTTCGAGGTGGCGACGCTTGACGCTGCGCGGCAGGGAGAGAACGAACTTGAGGTCGAGGTCGTAAACGGGTGGCACAACAGGCTTCTCGGCGACCATGTGCTTCCGGACGACGACTGCGAGTGGGGGCCCGCCAGGACCCACCAGAGCGACATGTCTGGCACGCAGTCGTTCTGCGGGAGGGGACTTAAGCGCATCCCCGGCTGGGCGTGGCGTCCGGACGGCTCGCGTCCCGCGACGAACCGCGTGGCGTTCACGAGCTGGGACTATTTCGGCGACGGGGAGGAGCCGGTCAAATCCGGCCTTTTGGGCCCGGTCCGCCTTCTGCTCGGGCAGGCGCCGTGAAATCAACAGGCGCATGCTCCTGAAATTTATGGTATAATGTCGCCATTCAAAACGGAGGATACTTCAACATGAAAACAGATCGCAGGGAGTTTCTCAAGGGTGCGGCGTGGATGGGCGCGGCGGCGGCAGTCGTCGGCTGCTCCACGACAAAGGGCTTCGGCTTCGGCGACGGGGGGTCCATGGCGACCTACGCCGACAAGCCGTTCAAGAAGCTGAGGGTCGGCATAATCGGCCTCGGTCGCGGGCAGGCCGGCGTCACCGGCTTCAACGCGATTCCCGGTTGCGAGATAACCGCGATCTGCGACCTGAACGCGGTGCGCGTCAAGAGCACGCTCGCGGCGATCGAGAAGGCGGGCCGTCCCGCGCCGAAGGTCTACACCGGCGGCGCCGAGGAATGGAAGAAGCTCTGCGACGACGAGAACGTCGATCTCGTCTACAACGCCACGCCGTGGGAGCTTCACGTTCCGATCGCCCTCTACGCGATGAACGCGGGCAAGCACGTCGCGACAGAGGTTCCGGCCGCGTTCACCGTCGACGAATGCTGGGAGCTCGTCGAGACCTCCGAGCGGCTCAAGCGCCACTGCATGCAGCTCGAGAACTGCTGCTACGGCGAGATCGAGATGCTCGCCTTGAACCTCTGCCGCCTTGGCAAGCTCGGCGACCTCGTCCATGCGGAGGGCGCGTACATCCACGACCTCAGGAGCTACAACTACGGCGACTGGATAGAAAGCAGTCCGGGATGGGACGACAAGAACAAGGTCGCGGCGTACTGGGATTTCTGGCGCCTCCGCCACAATGCCGCCCACAAGGGCAACCAGTACACGACCCACGGCCTCGGCCCGATCTGCTGGTACATGGACGTCAACCGCGGCGACTGCTTCGACTACCTCGTGTCGCTCGAGTCCAACCAGTTCAACTTCGAGGCCTACGCGAAGGCGGCGTACCCTGACCACAAGTGGAAGCCCGGCCTCAAGATCGAGATGGGCGACATGAACACGATGCTCATCAAGACGAAGAAGGGCCGCTCGATCATGATCCAGCACGACGTGAGCTCGCCCCGTCCCTACAGCCGCATCAACACGATCACCGGCACGAAGGGCATCCTCGCGGACTATCCCTACCGCGTCGCGTGGGAGGACAAGCCCGGCGCAGGCGCCCACTCGTTCTTCTCGAACGAAAAGGCCGAGCAGATCCGCAAGGAGTTCATGCATCCGCTCTGGAAGCAGTCCGGCGAGATGGCCAAGAAGATGGGCGGCCACGGCGGAATGGACTTCCTCATGGTCCTTCGCCTCGCCTACTGCATGCAGAACGGGCTGCCGCTCGACCAGAACGTCTACGACCTCGCGAGCTGGTGCTGCCTGTGCGAGCTGAGCGAGAAGTCCGTCAGGAACCGCAGCGCGTCGATGGACATCCCCGACTTCACGCGCGGAGCTTGGAAGACCACCGCCCCGCTCGGCGATCTTTCGGTCGACCTCGGGAAGATGGGGCTTGCGTGAGAGAGGCCGTACGGCGTTTTCTCTCGCATGACTGCGGGCCTTTCGCGCAGTTCGTAAAGTACGGCGCCATTGGCGTGGCGGCGACCTGTGTCCAGTTCGCCGTCTTCTACGCCTTGGCGGCGACGTGCCTAAGGTGCCTGACTGCCGACGACACGGCGGTCAGGCTGCTGGGGCTTCCTGGCGCGGAGTTCACGGGCGCCGAGCCGTGGTATGCGTCGCGCTGGTTCCTCGCCGGCGTCGCCACGGCGGTCGGGTTCGTCTTCGCGAACATCTTCTGCTGGCTCATGAACCGCGCGTTCGTGTTCCGCCCCGGGAGGTTCCGCTGGTATATCGAGTTCGGCATGTTCTTCGGCGTCGCCGCCATTGCGACCGCGTTTGCGCTCGTCGTCCAGAGCGCCTTGATCAGGTTTATGGGGGTGATGACTTCGGCGGCGGTCGTGATCGAGGTCGTGGTTTCGTTTCTGCTCAACTTTTTTGCCCGCAAATTCTTTATCTTCAGGGGCTGATTTGGTATAATTTGTCTTCTTGAAAATGAGGAAAGCTGTTTTATACCTGTCGTGGCTGTCGTTTCTGCCCCTGCTGGCCGCCGATTCCGCGGCTGTCGGCGTTGAGGCGGTCGATCCGGCCGATCCCGTTGCGGGCGATTTGGTCGCGTCGCCAGACGTAGACGCCGTCTCGCTCTCCAACGCCGTTGTCGTCGCGTCCGCCGCGGCGCGCGCAGCCGAGGAGGTCCGTGTCGCGGCTGCAGCACAGGAGAGGGCCGAGGCAGAGGCGTCGCTCGCCCGCCGCCGCATATCGACAAGGACGTTCCACCTCGCGCACGCTTCCGCCGAGGATGTCGCGGCGAAGCTCAACTCCACCTGGTCCGGCGACTTCGGCGTGACATGGAAGATCAACAGGATGGCAATCGCCTTCCCGGAATCGAATTCCGTGATGATTACGGCCCCGGCGGTGATTCTCGATGCCTGCGAGCAGGTTATACGCGAGGTCGACGTCGAGCCGAAGCAGGTGTACATCGAAGCGCGCTTTGTCGAGCTCTCCAATGACGTGTTCCACGACATCGGCATAGACTGGTCGATGCTCGACGGCATGAAGGGCGCGGTGTCCCTCGCCGGCGGAATCCAGAAGAACCGCCTTGGCAAGGGCGTGCAGGACTACTCCCGCAAGATGCCCGACGGCACGTCGTACAGTCTTTCCGGCTCGTCGCTCGTCGGCGGCGCAGACGGAGACATCGCCTACTTCAACGGCACCCTGGACTTCTCGCAGATGTACATCATCCTCTCCGCGCTCGAGGGGAGCGAGGACGCGCGCATATTCTCCAACCCGAAGATCATCGTCTCGTCCGGCAAGAAGGCGACCGTCGACATGACGACGAAATACCCCAACGTCAAGATCGCCGCGAAGCGCACGACGAACTCCGGCGGCGATTCGCTCGACCTCGACATGCAGATGGCGGCGATCCCGGGAGAGGACAAGATGATGTTCGCGAACGAGGCGTTCTTCAGCTGGGGCATCTCCCTCGACGTGACGCCGAGGATAGGCACCAACGGCCTCATCAGCGTGTCCATCGTCCCGACAATCTCGTCGCAGAACGGCTGGGTCGAGTCCGGCACCGAATCGGCCGACTCCGACAGCGGCACAATCTCCGCGAGATATCCCGTCATCGAGGTCCAGCGCCTCGTCACCGAGTTCGCCATGGCGAGCGGCACGACGGCGGTGATCGGCGGGCTTTCGCGGACCGTCGAGGAGCAGGTCGATACCGGCATCCCGCTTCTGAGGGACATCCCGTGGATAGGCCCGCGGATCTTCGGCTCGCGCACGCGCAAGAAGCAGCAGAAGGAAATCATCGTCTTCGTCACGGTCGGCCTTGTGGATCCGGGCAACATGCAGAAGGACTCCGGGCTTCCGAAGAACGCAGTGCTCGGACGTCAGTACACCAAGGGCCAGAAGCTCGAGCCCGGCGACCGTCCGGAGAAGAACCTCGAGGGGATAAGCTCGCTCGACTTGAGGTCGCTCGAGGAGCAGGCGGAGGATCCTCTGCCGCCGCCGCGTTCTGAAACGTCTTCGTGGATACCTTTCGTCAAGGATCCAAACTACAAAAAGGAAAAATAAATGAAAAGACTGATACTCGCGTTCGCGGCAATCGCTGCCGCCTCCGCATTCGCCGACAGGGTCGTCATGAAGTCCGGGTCGGTTCTCACGGGTTCCGGTGCTGTCATCGCCGGCGACAAGGTCAAGTTCACGTCCGACGATCTCGGCGACGTAGAGCTCCCGGCCGACAAGGTCGCGTTCGTCGAGACGGCCGAGGAGAAGAAGGTCGAGGTCTCGGCGCTGCCGCTCGAGGAGAAGCCGCCGGAGACATGGCACGGCTCGATCAACGTCGCGTTCGAGAGCGCCCGCGGCAACACGTACAAGAACAACGCTTCGGTCATAGCTAACCTCAACCGCCGCTGGGACGACGACCGCGTCAACTTCGACTTCGGCTACTACTACAGCGAGACGGGCACCTCCAAGGACAACCGCGAGAAGTCGACCGACCGCTGGGAGATCGAGGGCCAGCACGACCACTTCTGGAGCAAGGCGTTCTACACCTACGAGAACGGCCGCTACGAGGTTGACGACATCGCCGGCCTCGACTTCCGCCTGAGGCTCGGCGGCGGTCTTGGCTACCAGTGGTTCGAGAAGCACGAGCTCTGGTCGATCGGAACCTTGAGCTTCAACCAGGAACTCGGCGCGGCGTGGATCCGCGTGGACTACAAGGTCAAGGATCCCGATGCCGAGAAGAGCTACGCGACGCTCCGCTATGCGCACCACCTCAAGTACTTCCCGAAGTGGAACCCCGACATCGAGACCTTCCACAACCTCGAGTTCCTCCCGCAGGTCGACGACTTCGACAACCACCTCATCAAGGCGGACGTCGGCATAACGACGAAGATCATCATGGACTTCGACCTCCTCGCGAAGATCGAGTGGGAATACAACTCCATGCCTTCCGTCGGCCGCAAGTCGAGCGACTTCCGCTACATCGTCGGCCTCGGATACAAGTGGTAATTTAGGAGTCAGGAGTTAGTCGTCAGGGGTCAGTGCCCAGCGTCTAATCCTGCGCCTGCAATAAATGAGGATCGCGATAGCCTATCCGCCGCTGAAGAGCGAGAAGGGTGTCGCGCTTCTCACTCAGAACCGCCAGTTCCAGTGGTTCTCGCGCCCGACCTACATCTTCCCTGTCGTCCCCGCGACAGCGGCTACGATGCTGAAGAATGCAGGGCACGAAGTTCTCTTTCTGGACGGCATCGCCTCGGAGCTCTCGCCCGAGGCGTTTGATTCAAAGCTCGCCGCCTTCAAGCCCGATTTAGTCGTACTTGAGACGAAGACGCCGGTCGTCAAGCGGCACTGGAAGTGGATGGCGGAGCATCTGCCGGGCGGAACGGACGGGGCCTCGGGCGGTCCCATCGGAACGGACGGGGCCTCACCCCTGCTAGGGCATCCGCTTCGCGGACAGCCTGCGGCTGGGGGATACGGCGGCCCCGCACCCCTGCCCAAGGATGTTAAATTTATTCTTGTGGGCGACCATGTCACCGCGCTGCCGGAGGAGTCGATTGAAAAGCCGGGGGTGTGGGCGATAATCCCCGGAGGCGACTGGGACTACGGACTCCTCGATTTTCTCGCCGCGGGCTGCCCCAAGGGTGTCCAGCCTTTTGCTCTCAAGGACTCGATCGCCGACGCCCCCTGGATCGACCGCGACCTCGTTCACTGGGAGCTTTACGCGGAGAAGAACGGCAACTTCCGCCGCAAGCCCGGGACCTACATCATGTCCGGCCGCGACTGCTGGCACGCGAAGTGCACCTTCTGCAGCTGGACCACGCTTTATCCGCGCTACCGCGTCCGCAAGGTGAAGGATGTCGTCGACGAGATTGAGATGCTCGTCGACAAGTACGGCGTGAAGGAGATAATGGACGACTCGGGCTCCTTCCCCGTCGGACAGTGGCTCACCGATTTCTGCAACGAGATGATTTCCCGCGGACTCCCGAAGAAGGTCCGCATAGACTGCAACATGCGCTTCGGGCGCCTCACGCTCGACGACTACAGGCTGATGCGAAAGGCCGGCTTCCAGTTTGTATTGTTCGGCGTGGAGTCCGCGAACCAGGAGACACTGGACCGCTTCTGCAAGTGCCTCAAGGTGGAGGACGTCGAGAAGGGCGCCAGGTGGGCGACCGAGGCCGGGCTTGACGTACACGTCACCTTCATGTTCGGACACGCCTGGGAGGGTCCGAAGGAAATCGCCAACACCGTCGCCCTTGCGCGCCGTCTTCTCGCGAAGGGCTGGGCGAAGACCTTGCAATGTACTCTGACTATTCCCTATCCAGGAACGCCGCTTTTCAAGGAGCTAAAGGCCACGGGCGGACTCAACACGCTCGACTGGGACGAGTACGACATGCGCCGCGCGATAACGAAGACGCCTCTCGTCACGGAGGACGAGATCAAGTGCGCGATTCGCAAGGTCTACCGCGGCTTCCTCCAGCCCGCCGCGCTTTGGCATCTTTTCCGCCGCAACCTATTCAATTTCGCTTTCTACTATCGCGGCCTCCGCTATCTCATCGGACACCTTCTCGACTTCAGGGGGAAAAGGACGTGAAAGCATGCAGGCGGTCGAGGTGAAGAAGTCTCACATCTGCTGCGGCTTGAAGGCGTTTCTCGTCTGCTGCGGCATCGCGATGGCGGCGTTTACTGGATGTGCTTCCTCAAAATCAAGCGCGTACATGTTGTACTATCAAAGAATTGGCGCCTGGTTCGAGACTCGGGGCCAGGGAAGTGACGAGGTTACCGATTTGTATATTGATTGCCAACGCCAAGTGGAAATTACGGATTGTTCGTTCAGGCTTTTGATTGATGGCTCTTTAGCTGCCAATGTCTCCCCTTGCAGGAACTCTGAGTTGAAACTTGAATCGAGGGGATTCACTAGGAAAGGCGATGTATTTCGGCTTTCGTACGAGGGCGGATTCATTGAAATCCGCATGTCTGGGCAACGCGTTGCCGCTATCGCAATCAAAAAGGAGATTGCTGACAAGGGACCGCAGATAGAGGTCTGCATCACCAGGGGGCTCGTGCGCGAAATGCCAACGGTGATTTCCCTGCCGGTCAATGTCGCGCAGATAGAATCTAACTTACGGCGGATATACGGGGCCCCTTCTTGGGAGGGGCAAGTTGAATGAAGGCAAGACGGAAAATCTTATCAGACAGGAGGGGCGACAAAATGAAAGAGGGACGGATATCCGGGACTTTCAAGGCAGTCATTCTCGCAGGCGGTTCGGGCGAGCGGTTTTGGCCGCTTTCGACGCCGGAGTGTCCGAAGCAGTTTCTGCGCGTTTTCGGAGGCGAAAGCCTAATCAGGCAGGCGCTCGCGAGGCTTGACGGACTCGTCTCGCCCGAGGACGCGTTCGTCGTGACGACGAAGAGCCTCGTCGCCGCGACGCGGAAGGAGCTTCCGGAGGTCCCGAAGGGCAACATCGTCGGCGAGCCGATGCGGCGCGACACAGGCGCCGCGGTTGCGCTTGGTGTCGGCCTAGCAGCGAGCGACGCTGACCCTGTCATCGGTTTTTTCTCGAGCGATCAGATGGTGTCGAACCCAAAGGCGTTTCGCAAGGTCGTCTCGAAAGCCGTTGCCATCGCCCGTCGCAAGCAGGTCATAGTCACTCTCGGCATCAAGCCGACATACCCCGCGACATGCTTCGGCTACATTTCGCCAAAGACGCGCACCTTCGTCGAGAAGCCCGATGCGAAGACGGCGAAGAAGTACGTCAAGGCCGGCTATCTCTGGAACGCCGGAATGTTCATCGCCCGCGCCTCGACCTTCCGCGGCGCATTTGCCGCGCACGCGCCGGAGCTGGAGAAGCTGGCGAACATCGGCGCGAGCGAGAAATCCATCGCGACTGCGGGGCTTGCAAGGCTTTACTCCGCGCTCCCCAAGATCAGCTTCGACTACGCCGTGATGGAGAAGGCGAAGAACGTCGAGGTGGTGCCGGGCGACTTCGGCTGGGACGACGTCGGCAGCTTTGCCGCGTTCGACAAGTACTTCCCGCACGACGCGCGCGGCAACGTCCGCGAAGGGCCGTGCACGGTCGTCGAGGCGGAGGGCAACATCTGCGTCGCCCGCTCTGCGCGCATCTCGCTTCTCGGCGTCAGAAACCTCGTCGTCGTCACGACCCCCGACGCGGTTCTCGTCGCCGACAAGTCTCGCCTCACCGAGATGAAGAAGCTGTTCAAGAGATGAGGAAGTCCGTCGTTATCGCCGAAGCGCTTTGCCTTGTCGGTGCTGCCGCTATAGGTTTAATCTACAGCGACCGCCTGAATCGCGAAAGGGAGCGCAGGGAGCATATTGAGGCGACTGGCGCCAAGGCCTTGTCTACTGTCCGCGAACTGCAAGGCAACATTCGGCGATTCTCGTCGAAACTGGACTTGATGGTCGCGGAGGGGGAGAAGTGTTTCGCAAGTGCGACAAACAAGGTGGCGAGCTTGCGGCGGCAGTGGGAAAAATCGACGGACGGGGAGGTTCGGCAGATACTGGCGGAGGCCGAATCGAAACTCGCCGAAGAAGGAACGCAACTTGTTGCTGCGCGAGAAGCGAAAGCCCGTGTGAAGTCCGCTCTTGAACCATTGGTCGCCGAACTTGCCGAGATTGAAGGCATGTCGATTACGAACGCGGCGACGTTGGCGATGGTTGTCCAGAGGGTGATGGACTGTTCGGATTCGTTTAACGCCGTAAAGCAGTCTCAAGACATAGCTGCAATCGTCGGGATGTCCAGCCGCTTCCGTTCGCATGTAGACGCCATTGTGATGGATGCAGCTTACGCCTTGCACCAAAAAGTCATAATCTATGATCCAGCGCCTCAAACAGTAGTGGATAATCTATTGGATGAGAAAGAAGACTACATTGTCCGTGGAAAGATCGAGTCGGTCATGTCGCTGCATGTGCTGGGAACGCTTCAGTGGGAGAAGTTTAAAGGGATGTTGCTTGAGGCGGAGAAAGCTGTCACAAAAGACAAACACAAGACGCTGTTGCATGATGCAGTTTTCAGGATCGACCTGATGGAGTCTGCACACAAGCTGTTCGCGGCAAACGCCAAGGGCGTCGTGTTCCACAAGGGCAAGCTCAGGGGATTCGAAGTGCTGTCCTCCGATGGAAGCGGCCTGCGCCTCCTCTCGTCGGACAAGAAGAAGGAAGAATGCATCTCCTGGCAAGTGTTTTATGCGCACTACCACTCCAACATGAACGAGCTGGTCGTCGGTTTAATCGAGAAGGCGAGGACGACCGGAAAGACGGCAGACGGCGTCGGCTTCGACGATGAGTCTTGGGCCTGTGCGATGCTGGGCGCGGCGCTTTCTTTCGTGCACATTTGCGGAGACGACCCTACCGCTTGTGTGCGTGCCGAACAACTGGCGAAAGCTGCGGTTGGACAGTGCCCGACCATTAGCGCCAAGGCCGAGCGGGCGTTCCCAAATGTCTCTTTTGACATAGAAGACGGCAATTGACCGAGTCGTAAAGAGTGCATTCTGTGCTCTTTGTGTCCTTTGTGGCTAAAACCACGGCAGGGTGGAAAATGGTATAATGTCCCCATGCAGAAGGGAGAGAAGAAAACAGACGCGCGGATGCGGAAATACCGCGTCGTGATTGCCTACGACGGTACGGCGTACTCCGGATGGCAGTACCAGGAGAACGCCGTCGGCATCCAGCAGGTAGTCGAGGATGTCCTGGCGTCGCTCGACGGCGCGCCGGTCAGGGTGTTTGGCTCGTCCCGAACGGACGCGGGGGTGCATGCGAAGGGGTTCGTCGGCCACTTCCACCTCACGAAGCCGATTCCGCCGAAGAACCTCGTGCGGGCGATGAACGCGCGTCTTCCCGACGCAATCCGCGTCCTCAAGGCGTCGTATGCGAAGGAGGATTTCGACGCGCGTCTTTCCGCGAAGGGGAAGGAGTACCGCTACCAGCTGTACCAGGCGGACATCATGCCTCCGCACCTCGCCCCATACTGGACTTTCTGCCACCGTCCGCTCGACCTCGCCGCGATGCAGAAGGCGGCGGCGTATTTCGTGGGGAAGCACGACTTCGTCTCGTTCGCTGCGAATCCCGACCGCGTCCTCGACTCGACTGTGCGCAGCATATTCTCGTTCGAGGTCAAGAAGTCGGGGCCGCGCTACACCTTCGTCGTGCGCGGCGACGGCTTTCTCTACAAGCAGGTGAGGTCCATGGTCGGTTTTCTCATTTCGGTCGGGAAGGGCAACGAGCGCCCCGAGGCGGTGAAGGAGCTCCTCGCGGCGCATTTGCCGCGCACCGCCCGCGTAGAGACCGCGCCCGCGCGCGGACTCTTCCTCTGGAAGGTGTTCTACTGAGGGGATGCAGGCGGCGCCCGTCAGAACGTCTCGCAGCGCGGCAGATCTCCGACGATCGGGCGGGCGTATGAGAGAAACGCCTCCGTCACGTCGTGTCCGTTTCTTGCGATGTATTCCTTCGGCACCGAACGCGTGTATTTCGCGGCGTTCCTGATCGGAACGGGGGCGAACGCCACGCGGTATCTCTTCGACTCCTCGCGGACGATGGCGATCGTTCCCTTCGTGAGGTCGCCCTTGAGCGCGGCCTTGACCGCCGCCGATCCTGCCGCGCGCGCCTCGGCCTGGTCGACCTTCGAGGCGATTCCCGGGAACGAGCGCTGGAGGTACCCGAAGGTGTCGGCGCGCACGCGCTTTACCTTCGCCTTCTCCTTGAGGACGCGGGCGAGCGCATCGCCGAGCGCACCAGTGCCGGACATCTGCACGTTTCCGTGGCTGTCTTTTTCCCCTGAGCCGAGCTTCGCGCCCATGGGAACGCCGTCCCTGCCGCGGATGCCCTCGGAAACGGCGCAGACGCAGCGGCCGAACTTCCCGAGCGCGGATTTCACGTCCTTTATGAACTTCGCCTCGGAGAACGGAACCTCGGGAAGGTAGATGAGATGCGGGCCGTCGTCTGGCCTCACTCGGGCGAGCGCAGACGCGGCGGTGAGAAAGCCCGCGTCGCGGCCCATGATTATGTCGATCTTCACGCCGCCAAGCGCCCTGTTGTCCAGGTCGTCGCCGCGGATCGCGCTCGCGACGAACCTTGCCGCCGACCCGAAGCCGGGCGTGTGGTCGCAGGAGCGCAGATCGTTGTCGATCGTCTTCGGGATGTGGTAGACGACGAGAGGATATCCCTCTTTCTCGGCCTCTTCCGCGACGATGCGCGCGGCGTCCGCGGAGTCGTTGCCGCCGATGTAGAAGAAGTAGCCGACGTTCAGCTTCCTGAACGCCTCGAAGATGGCGCGGCAGTCCGCGGCGTCCGGCTTCCTGCGGCAGCTGCCGAGCGCGGACGACGGGGTTTCGCCGATTGCCTCGAGCTTTTTCGCGGAGGGTTTCCTGAGGTCGATGTAGTCGTTTCCGAGGATCCCGAGTATGCCGTGGCGCGCGCCGAGTATTTTGCCGATCTTCGGCGACTTGCGGGCCTCGAGCACTGCGCCGACGAGCGACTGGTTGATTACCATTGAGGGGCCGCCCGACTGGGCGATGACCATATTCATCTTTTTCATAGCCCCTAGATTATACCATATTTGCGGGATGCCGAAGATCAGACCTTCGCCTGCCGCCAAATATGGTATAATATCCGCAAATGGCAGCCTGCAGGAAAATCAAGGGCGGAGTCTGCTCCGCGAAGGGGTTTCGCGCGGCGGGAGTCGCGGCGGAAGTGAAGTACAGGGGACGCAACGACGTCGCGCTGATAGTCGCCGACGAGCCGTGCGCCGCAGCCGCGCTTTTCACCACCAACAAGGTCGCTGCGGCGCCCGTCGTGTACGACCGCTCGGTGATCAGGGGCGGGCGCATCCAGGCGATTCTCGCGAACTCGGGCTGCGCCAACGCGTGCACGGGCGAGGGAGGTCTCGCGGACGCGCGCCTCTCGGCGCTCGTCACGGCCGGTGAGCTCGGGATCGATCCGCACCACGTTCTCGTCGCGTCGACCGGCGTCATCGGCCGGCGTCTTCCCATGGACCGCCTTCTCGCGGGGATGAAGCTCGCAAAGGGCGCGCTCGGGCGCACTGCGGCTCACGGGCTCGAGGCGACGAAGGCGATCATGACGACCGACACCCGTCCAAAGCAGGCCTGCGTAACGACTGTGGTCGGCGGCAGGAAGGTGACGGTCGGCGGGATGTCCAAGGGCTCGGGGATGATCGAGCCCAACATGGCGACGATGCTCGGCTTCGTGACTACGGACGCGGCGGTTTCGCCGCGGATGCTGAAGCGCGCGCTGCAGCTCGCCGTCGGGAAGAGCTTCAACTGCCTCGTCGTGGACGGAGACGAGTCGACGAACGACTCCGTGTTCCTCCTCGCGTCGGGCAAGGCCGGAAACCGCGAAGTCGACAAGCCGGGAAAGGACTTCGACGCGTTCCTCGAGGCGCTCGAGGCGGTGTGCGTGTCGCTCGCGAAGCAGATGGCGACGGACGGCGAGGGGGCGACGAAGTTCGTGACGGTGACCGTGAAGGGCGCGAAGAGCGAGAGGGACGCCGAACGCGCCGCGAGGGCCGTCGCGAAGAGCCCGCTCGCGAAGACGAGCTGGTTCGGGAAGGACCCCAACTGGGGCCGCGTTCTCGCGGCCGTCGGGTACTCCGGCGCGGAGGTCTCGGACATGCAGGCGGAGGTGTTCTACGACCGGGAGTGGGCTTTCCGCCGCGGCAGGATCGCCGACGAAAGACAGCTCGCGAAACTCGCGAAGGTCATGAAGAAGGACGCCTTCACCGTGACCGTCGACCTTCATCTCGGAAAATTCGAGAGCTCGATCTACACATGCGACTTTTCGCTCGACTACGTCCACATCAACGCGGATTACACGACGTAAAGTTGAAAGTTGAAAGTTGAAAGTTTGAAGAGCAAAGTTTAAAGCAGAAGTTGAAAGGGGAAAGACATGACAAATAAAACCTTGGTTTTTGCGTGTGCGGTTGCGGCGGCGATCGCCGGGAACTGCGCGACCATAGTCGATGTCACCGGCGTCGGGCTGCACAAGAAGAAGACGGTCTCCATCAGCGTGACGGGCGCAGGATCCGACACCTATGCGAAGACCCTCAGGCGCAACCTCGAGCTCACCGGATGCTTCCAGGTCGAGAACGGCGGCGCAATCAAGGTGACGGGCGCGATAGGCGGCACCGTCACGGCTTCGGGCGCAGGCAGGTCGGTCGGAGCGCCGACGCCCGCCGGCGACGACAAGTCGATCAGGATGGCCGCGCGCCGCATGAGCGACGCCATGTGCGCCGCGATGTCGGAGGACGGGCAGAAGGGCTTTGCCTGCGACCGCATCGTGTTCGTCTCGCGCAAGAGCCCGCAGTCTTCCGAGCTCTGCATGTGCTACCCCGACGGCCAGGACGTCCGCCAGCTGACGAGCGACGGCAAGGCCGCGGTCGGTCCCCGCTGGAAGGACGCCAAGACCGTATACTACATCGGCTACCTGAACGGCGGCCAGCAGATCTTCGAGCACAACGTCGAGACGGGAGAGCGCAAGCTTGCGTTCAACCTCAAGGGGATCTCGTCTCCTGCGGCGATTTCGCCCGACGGCACCAAGGTTGCGATCGCGGCGTCGTTCCAGGGCAATCCCGAGCTCTACGTCCTCTCCGGCGGGCGCTACACCCGGCTCACCAACACCAGGACGGCGAGCGAGGGGCAGCCGACGTGGAGTCCCGACGGTACGCAGATCGCCTATGTCTCCGACGAGACGCGCCACCCGCAGATCTACGTCGTCGATGTCGCGACGAAGGCGAAGCGCCGCCTTACCTCGAAGGGTTCGCAGAACGTCGATCCGGACTGGGGCGCCGACGGCCGCATCACCTACATCACCAAGCGGGGCGGGCTTGCCCAGGTCGCGGTGATGGACCCGAAGGCCGGCGAACAGTCCGCGAAGCTCGTGACCTCGCCCGGCAGCTGGGAGCATCCCGTTTGGTCGCGCGACGGCCGCCATCTCGTCGCCGGGCGCGACAAGGCGCTTTTCGTCGTCGACTCCGTCGAGAAGGAAGACGGCGGCGACGAGCCGCGGCAGCTGTTCCGCGCCGCCGGCAACTGGATCACCCCGACGTGGATTAGGTAAAAGTTAGGGGTCAGGGGTCAGGAGTCAGGAGTCAGTAATGAAAATTGACGTTGCGTATGTGGCGGAGCTGGCGCGGCTCGAGCTCACCGACGAGGAGAAGGCGGTGTTCCAGCCGCAGCTCGAGAACATCGTGAAGTACGTGGAGAAGATTTCGGAAGTCGATGTCGAGGGCGTCGAGCCGATGATGCACGGGCGCACGCTCGTCAACGCGTTCCGCGAGGACGTCGTGAGGCCGTCGCTGGACCGCGAAGCGGCCCTTGCCAACGCGCCCGAGCGCGTGGGCGACGAATTCCTGCTTCCGAAGATCGTAGAAGGGGCGGAGAGCTGACGTATGGAACTCTTTGAACTTGGAATCAAGGCGGCGCGGGAGGGGATCGCGAAGGGCGAGTTCTCCTCCGTCGAGCTGACGCAGGCGGTCATCGACCGCTGCCATGCGAAGAACGCGGAGATCGGCGCCTACCTCACCTTCGACGAGGAGCAGGCGCTTGAGCTCGCCCGCGCAAACCCGAAGGCAGTGCCGATCGCGGTCAAGGACCTCATCAACGTCGCGGGCCAGCCGTGCACGTGCGCGTCGAAGATATTGAAGGGCTATGTCTCGCCATACGACGCGACCGTTATCAAGAACATGAAGTCGCACGACTTCATCCCCGCGGGGCGCGTCAACATGGACGAGTTCGCGATGGGTTCGTCGACGGAGAACTCAGGGCTTGGCGTGACGCGCAACCCCTACGACCTCTCGCGCGTTCCCGGCGGCAGCTCCGGCGGCAGCGCGGCTGCGGTCGGCGGCAACCTCTGCATCGCGGCCCTCGGAACGGACACCGGCGGGTCGATACGCCAGCCGGCGAGCTTCTGCAACTGCGTCGGCGTGAAGCCGTCGTACGGCCGCGTGAGCCGCTACGGGGTCACCGCCTTCGCGAGCTCGCTCGACCAGGTCGGGCCGATGACGAAGTCGGTGGAGGACGCGGCGATTCTCCTGGGCGCGCTCGCGGGGCACGACGAGATGGACGGCACGACGCCGAGGGAGCCGGTCCCGGACTACGCGGCGGCGATCGAGGGCGCGTCCATGAAGGGCGTTCGCATCGGCGTCGCGAAGGAGTATTTCGACGTCAAGGGCATGGATCCAGAGGTGAAGCGCATCACCGAGGAGGCGCTCGCGAAGTGCGAGCAGTCCGGCGCGGAGCTCGTCGAGGTGTCGCTCCCGCACACCGAGTACGCGATGGCCGTCTACTACATCATAGCGCCCGCCGAGGCGAGCGCGAACCTCGCGAGGTTCGACGGCGTCCGCTACGGGCACCGCTCCGCCGAGCCGAAGGACGTGTTCTCCCTCTACACGAAGAGCCGCGCCGAGGGTTTCGGTCCCGAGGTCAAGCGCCGCATAATCATGGGGACCTACGTCCTTTCAAGCGGGTACTACGACGCCTACTACGGGCGCGCGCAGAAGGTCAGGACGCTCATAACGCGCGACTTTGCCGAGGCCTTCGGGAAGTGCGATGCGCTCCTCTCCCCCTGCGCTCCTACGCCTGCGTTCAAGTTCAAGGAGCTGCAGGACCCGCTCACGATGTACCTGAATGACCTGTTCACGATTCCGTCCGCGCTCGCGGGCGTGTGCGCGTCGTCGGTTCCCGCTGGCTTCACGCGCGACACGAAGATGCCTGTCGGCGTGCAGTTCATATGCGGCGCCTTCGAGGAGACGAAGCTCCTGAAGGTGTCGAAGGCATTTGAAGAGATACGGGGAACTTTGGTATAATCTGCGCCATGAAAGCTACCATTGAGACTTCAAAGGGCACGATAACGCTCGAACTTGACGGCGAGAAGGCCCCGGCGACGGTCGCGAACTTCGCGGAATACGCGAAGAGCGGCTTCTACGACGGCACGATCTTCCACCGCGTCATAGACGGGTTCATGATCCAGGGCGGCGGCTTCACGCGCGACATGAACCAGAAGGAGACTCGCACGCCGATCATGATCGAATCGATGAACGGGCTTTCGAACGCGCGCGGCACCATCGCGATGGCCCGCACGATGGACCCTAACTCCGCGACGAGCCAGTTCTTCATCAATATCGTGGACAACGGCTTTCTCGACTTCACGGCTCCCACGGCGCGGGGCTACGGCTATGCCGTCTTCGGCCGCGTGACAGACGGCATGGAGGTGGTGGACGCGATAGCAAAGTCGCGCACGAGATCGGTGGGGCCCCACGAGAACGTGCCAGAGGAGGCCGTCGTGATTCGCAAAGTCGTCGTAGAATGACGGTTGCCAAGACGACGGGAATAGTTTATAATAACCGCAATACAGCCAATAGGAGTGACATATGAAGAAACTCATTGCAATCGCCGCGTTTGCCGCTTTCGCGCTTCCTTCCTGGGCCGCGCCCGCGGAGCCTGAAGTGGTCAATGTCGAGGACGTAGCTGAAGATCTCGCAACTGATGACAACGGAGGCCTCGAAGTAAAGGTTGACGCACCGCGCAAGAACGTCGCGCTGTGGCCCGCCTTCATCGCGATATGGGACTTCCCCGAGACCCCCGACCTTGTCGGGCTCCGCATAACCGTGCCCTGCTCCACCAAGCAGGAGAACGTCACCGGGTTCGACGTGGGCCTCTGGGGCCGTTCCGAGTATTTCGAGGGCGTGCAGCTCAACGTGTTCAGGAGCGACGTCAGGGATTCCTGCGCCGGCATCCAGGTCGGCTGCTACAACTCCGTCGCGCGCGGCGACCTCTTCGGCATCCAGGTCGGCCTCTGGAACGAGTCGATGAGCCACCGCGGCGTGCAGTTCGGACTGATCAACGTCTCCGGCGACTCGCAGGGCCTGCAGATCGGCCTCATCAACCGCAGCGAGACGATGTACGGCTTCCAGGTCGGGCTTGTCAACATAATCCGCGATGCGGAGTTCCAGTTCATGCCGATCCTCAACGTCGGCTTCTGAGAAAAGATGAACATACATCCATTTGCGGCCGTGAGGCCGAACCGGGGGGACGCGGCGCTTGTCGCGTCCGTTCCTTATGATGTGGTCGACACGGCAGAGGCCAAGGCCCTCGCCGCCGGCAACCCCAAGAGCTTTCTCCACGTCTCCCGCCCCGAGATAGACCTTCCGGACGGGACCGACTGCTCCTCGCCCGAGGCGTACGCCCAGGCGAAGAAGGCGCTTGACGCGCTCGTCGCGGACGGCACTCTCGTGCGCGACGCGGAGCCGAAGTTCTACGCCTACCGCCAGACGATGGGCTCTCACAGCCAGACGGGCATAGTCGCCACCTTCGACACCCAGGACTACCTCGCCGGCGTCCTCAAGCAGCACGAGAAGACGAGGAAGGACAAGGAGGACGACCGCACGCGCCACATCGAGACGCTGCAGGCGCACACGGGCCCGGCGTTCCTCACCTACCGCGACGACAGGGCCATAGACGAGATCGTCGCCGCCGCATGCAGGAACGAGCCTCTCTACGACTTCGTCGCGGACGACGGCATAGGCCACACGGTCTGGGAAATCGCACCGGCCTCGTCCTGCATGGCCGACGAGCTGCAGGAGCTCTTCGCGCGCATCCCCGTCGCCTACATCGCCGACGGCCACCACCGCAGCGCAGCGGCGTCGCGCTACGCGAAGGAGCGCGGCTTCGAGGGCGAGAGCAGGTACTTCCTCGCCGTCGCTTTCCCCGCCAGTCAGCTCAAGATCCTCGCGTACAACCGGCTTGTCGCGGATCTAAACGGCCTTTCCGACTACGAGTTCATGTCGCGCGTCAGCGAGAACTTCGCGATCGGGCAGAGGGGGTCGCGCAACTGCCGCATGTACTTCCGCGGGAAGTGGTTCGATCTTTCGTGGGACGTCCCCGCCGGGGCCGACGTCGTCTCGTCGCTCGACGTGAGCTATCTGCAGGACAATCTGCTCGCGCCGGTCCTCGGAATCGGCGACCCGCGAACAGACAAGAGGATTTCCTTCATGGGCGGGATACGCGGCGACGCGGCGCTTGCCGCGAAGGTCGACTCGGGCGAAAGCGCGGTCGCGTTCGCGATGGAGCCCGTCACCGTCGAGGAGATGATGGCGATCGCCGACGCAGGCGCGATAATGCCCCCGAAGTCCACCTGGTTCGAGCCGAAGCTCCGCTCCGGCCTCTTCGTGCACACGGTCTGACGATGGACGTGCGCGCCTATTTCCGGCGACTCAGGGAGAAGATGGTCCACGACCCTCTTCCGCCGGAGGACATCGCCGCCGGGTGGGCGCTTGGCGTATTCGTCGGCTGCGCCGTTCCCTTCGGCCTTCAGCTCATAATCTCGATTCCGCTCGCGATGATGATGCGCGTCAGCAAGATAGGCGCGACGCTCGGGACGCTCATCACGAACCCCGTGTCGATCTTCTTCATCTACCCCGCCCAGACGTTTGTCGTAAACAGGCTGCTCTTCGGCGGCTCGCTCACCTACTCCAGGCTCGCGGAGACGGAGTGGACATGGGCGGTGGTGAGGAGGCTCGGTGCGGAGGTAATGGCCTCGTTCTTCCTCGGGGGCTTTCTCCTGGCGATAGTCCTCACGCCAATCGCCTACTTCGCCGTGAAGCGCGTGGTGGTCCGCTCCCGCGCGTGGCGCGCCAAGCGCAAGGCGCGGATGCTGGAGAACGGGGGCGGCGAGTGATTTCGCCCGAGACGATCGCGCAGATACGCGCCCTCATGGAGGAGGCGTCGGTCTTCGAGGAGGATCTCGACGAGAGCTTCATCCTCGGCGGGGGCCCGGGAGGGCAGAAGACGAACAAGACCTCGAACGTCGTAAGGCTCTCGCACGAGCCGAGCGCGCTGTCCGTGCGCTGCGGCGAGACGCGGAGCCGCGAGACGAACCGCTGGCTAGCGCGCCGCATGCTCGCGGAGCTCATCCTCGAGCGCGAGTGCGGCCGCAAGTCCGCCGCGCGGCAGGCGGCGGAGAAGATCCGCCGCCAGAAGCGCCGCCGCAGCCGCCGCCAGAAGCAGAAGATGCTCGCCGACAAGCATGCGCATTCGGAGGTGAAGCGCCTGCGCCGCCCGGTTGCCGCCGACGAGTGATCGGCCGGGCTCCTTCCTCCGACGTCTTTTCTCCCCCCCCCCC